>SWCG01002693.1_pt1 | contig 93550 bp, 93 predicted proteins | sample 4690071 | NCBI WGS metagenome assembly SWCG01 (sample SAMN10267281, study PRJNA491770) | bioreactor metagenome | isolation source: DHS bioreactor inoculated with subseafloor sediment | place: Japan: off Shimokita Peninsula | collected 2012-10 | reverse complement strand
GGGGGGTGGTTTCCAATATCCATTTGGATATTTAAAACTCACCCTGGCGTTGCACGGCTCTGCTATGCCGGATGGAACCTATGGCGGTAATCCGGCTGGATTCTTATTAACCACCAATGATCACAAAAAGATCTATCTGGCAGGTGACACCGGTCTGTTTGGTGACATGCGACTGATCGGAGAAGAAGGAATTGACCTAGCGGTTATCCCCATTGGTGATAATTACACCATGGGTCCGGAAGATGCCCTCCGTGCTGTGAAACTGTTACAACCCAAAAATGTGATTCCGATCCATTTCAATACCTGGGATTTGATTGCCCAGGATGGACAGGCGTGGGCAAAAAAAGTTGAAGAACAGGTGAAATGCCAGGTGCATGTTTTAAAACCAGGCGAATCATACACTCTTTAATTTCACTAATTTTCTCGATAAGAATCTTAGAATAGAGATTTTGCATCTGGACCAGTGCAAGATCAATTTTGTACTTTAAAAAAACCACTTGCGTATCGATGATGTCATAACAACTGCTGCTTGAAAAAAAAGGGGATATGAAAGCAGGAAAGTTGATAGGTTTTGCCAGCCTTTGTCTACTAAAATTTTCCCAGTTAAGCAAATTAAGGGTGAAAAATCCGGAGGATGCATGCGACCCACACCCGGGAACGACGAGAAAACAAAATTTTACAACCTCAGTATTGAAGAGCGCCATTTATGGCTGCAAGAAAACCAGAATTTGGATCCTCAGACGATATCCATTCTAAGTGGAGAAAATGGCTTAAAAATTGAACAGGCTGATCATATGATCGAAAATGTGATTGGCGTTTTTAGTTTGCCATTGGGGATTGCTCAAAATTTTATCGTCAATGGACGGGAAGTACTCATCCCCATGGTACTGGAAGAACCGTCAGTCGTTGCCAGTGCATCCTACATGGCAAAACTGGCTCGTCCTTCCGGTGGTTTCTTTGCTCATACGACTGCACCAGAAATGATCGCTCAAATTCAGGTCATTGATCTGGATGATTTAAATACTGCCCGCTTAAAAATATTGGCAGCCAAACAGGATCTACTGACACTGGCTGGAAAAGTTGACCCGGTACTCAGCAAATATGGTGGTGGGCCGCGTGATATTGAGGTGCGGGTGATGGATGACTCCCCCATTGGCGCTTTCCTGGTTGTGCATCTCATCTTTGATGTGCGCGACGCCATGGGTGCCAATGCAGTTAATACCGCAGCGGAAACTCTGGCTCCTCAAATTGAAGCCTTAAGTGGTGGCAAAGTACATTTGCGCATCCTCACCAATCTGGCAGATCGGAGATTGGCAAGAGCACGGGTAACAATCCTGAAAGAGACCCTGGCTTTTGCTGATTTCAGTGCCGAAGAAGTTCGTGATGGTATCATTGCCGCCTGGGCGTTTGCATCTGTCGACCCTTATCGCGCAGCCACACACAACAAAGGCATCATGAATGCCATTGACCCCATCGTGATCGCGACTGGGAATGACTGGCGCGCTGTGGAAGCCGGAGCACATGCCTATGCAGCCCGCAGTGGTAAATATACCAGCCTGAGCACCTGGGGCTGCGATAAAGAAGGTAACCTGGTGGGAACGATCGAGATGCCAATGGCGGTCGGCACTGTGGGTGGCGCTACCAGGGTGCATCCAGGTGCCAAAGCAGCTCTGGAACTGATGAAGATTGAAAATGCGCAGCAATTGGCTGAGATTATCGTTTCGGTTGGTTTGGCACAAAATTTAGCTGCCTTACGCGCATTGGCCACAGAAGGTATTCAACGTGGACACATGAGTCTGCATGCCCGGCAGGTAGCCATTACAGCAGGTGCAGATGGCGAGGAAATTTCACGCCTGGCAACCCAATTAGCGCAGGAAAAAAACGTACGGGTGGAACGCGCCCAAGAAATTCTGGCAGAATGGAGAAAATAAGTTAACGATGAATGATTTTTCTACTGATCCTATTTTATTAAAACCCAGACTACCGGTGGGAATCGTGGGTTACGGGGTGTATATCCCTCGTTATCGTTTACCAGCCTCGGAGGTTGCCCGGCTTTGGAAAGCTGGCGATGAAGAAGGTTTACCGATCAAGGAAAAGGCGGTGCCCGGATTTGATGAAGATACGATTACCATATCGATTGAAGCTTCCCGAAATGCATTAAAAAGGGCTGCCATCGATCCGCATGAAATTCGTGCTGTCTGGGTAGGCTCCGAATCGCATCCCTATGCCGTCAAGCCGTCCTCCACGATCATTGCCGAAGCGATTGGTTGTTCACCCCACATTCAGGCCGGCGATTGGGAATTTGCCTGCAAAGCCGGAACAGAGGCAATGGTTGCTGCCATCGGATTCGTAGGCTCCGGTATGGCAAGATACGCACTGGCGATTGGTGCGGATACAGCTCAGGGGCGCCCAGGTGATGCCCTGGAATACACTGCTGCTGCTGGTGGCGCTGCCTATATTATTGGCCCCTCTCAGGAATCAGTCGCCGTTATTAATTCGACTTTTTCGTATGTGACCGATACGCCTGATTTTTGGCGCAGACCTCAACAAAATTATCCTGAGCATGGTCAGCGATTCACCGGTGATCCGGCATATTTCAAACACATAACAGAAGCAGGCAAGCACTTAATGCAGGCCAGCCATACAACCCCAGCTGATTATAAATATGCTGTTTTTCACCAACCCAACACAAAATTTCCGCAACGCGTGGCTGGCATGTTGGGATTTTCAAAAGAGCAATGTAAAACAGGTTTACTCTCACCGGTTATCGGGAATACGTATGCAGGAGCCTCCATGATTGGCATGACAGCCATTCTCGATGAGGCTGAACCTGGCGACAGAATCCTTCTGGTTTCATTTGGTTCGGGTGCTGGCTCCGACGCGATGGATTTAACAGTCACAGATAAGATACTCGAAAGGCGGGATTCAGCCTTAAAAACGCAAGATTACATTGCTCGTAGGACTGAGATCGATTACGCGAGCTATACGCGTCAGCGTGGAAAACTGACGATGCTGTAATGGAGGGAAGCATGCGAGACGTTGTAATTGCTGGTATCGGTCAGGTACCGGTGGGGGAACACTGGGACCTGTCCCTGCGAAATATCTCAGCCAGAGCTGTACAGGCAGCCAAACAGGATGCGGGTGGGATAATTCCCGAAGCCATTTATATTGGCAATTTGATTGCATCCGTGGCTTCCCATCAGGCAAACCTGGGTGCTTTGGTCGCTGATAACACCTTTTTGGAAGGGATTGAATCCTATACGGCAGAAGCCGGGGAAGCCTCTGCTGCTGCAGCCTTCCGATTGGCATACCTGGCAGTCGCTTCCGGTTGGGTTGATATTGCCATGGCACTGGGAATGGAAAAATTCACCGATCTCTCGGGTGACAGCATGGATGAACCGACGAAACTGGTAATGGATTACGATTATGAAGTGTATACCGGTCAGACCATGACCAGCCAGGCTGGCTTGTTGATGCAGCGTTATTTGTACGAAAATCCCGAAGCCGACCGTATGGCATTTGGCGCTTTTCCCCTCATTGGTCACACGAACGCTGTCAATAATCCCAATGCGATGTATCGAAAAGCAATAAAACGCGAGGTGTACGAAAAAGCAAGTCTCCTCGCCGCGCCTATGAATATGTTTGATATTGCCCCATATGCGGATGGAGCAGCAGCACTGATATTAACCACACCGGAAGTTGCCAGTAAGGTTGGGCATCCATTGGTACGCGTGATTGGATCAGACGTGGCGATTGATACTCTGGCACTCCATGACCGTCCCGATCCCTTGGCTTTTCGAGCGGCAGGCGTCTCATTAGAAAATGCCTGCTCACAAGCTGGCATATTACCCAGTGATGTAGATTTTTTTGAACTGCATGATGCCTTCAGTGTTTATGGCGTGCTCTCGTTGGAAGCTGCCGGATTTGCCGCCCGCGGCGATGGCTGGAAACTGGCTGTGGACGATACATTAACTTTGAAAGGCGAACTACCAATCAACACCATGGGTGGGCTGAAAGCACGTGGATATCCCTTGGGTGCCACAGGAGCCTATCAACTGGTGGAAGCCGTGTTGCAATTACGCGGAGAAGCCGGTGAAAATCAAATTCCGAATGCGCGCCTGGCATTGGTGCAGAGTTTGGGTGGTCCGGCATCCACGGCCGTCACGCACGTGTTGGAAAGAATGCCTTTATAAAGAATTTCAATCATTTTGATAGGATTTGATAGAAGTTAACGCTTAAACTGGTAATCATCATCATAATCGATGAAAAGGAGTATAAACAAATGGAAGTACCACGTCATTGGAGATTAAAAAAACAACGCTACGCTTTGGTGGGAGAAGAATGCCCCCATTGTCGTTCTAAGATTTTCCCTCCCCGCGATGTTTGCCCCTATTGCGGTGGAGAAGCCAAAACACAATTTTCATTCAGCGGTCGTGGGCAGATCTATAGCTTTACACAGTTAACCAGTGTCCCGGCTGGGTACGAGCAATCCGCTCCTTACACCATGGCATTGGTGCAACTGGAAGAAGGTCCGGTGGTAACCGCCCAATTAACCGATCTGGGAGACAACGGGGTGGAAATCGGTATGCCAGTCGAAATGGTCACCCGCAAGATCCGCACCGATATGGATGATCGTGGCATCATTATTTATGGGTATAAGTTTAGGCCGGTGATGGGGTAAAACAAACAGAACAATCAAAACGCTCTTCAGAAACGGAGGGCGTTTTTTGATTCTTGTGGCATAATTACACTGGGTTTATAGGATTCTGCGGCACATACGGAAAGCAGTTTTCTCGCTTCAAGTTTTTCTTGATCCCAAGCACAGACCACGCTTCGCCCCACTACCATGCTCCGCGAATGCAAATCGTTAGCCCTTTACTTACAAAATGACTGAAAAAAATTTATTCATTAGTTACACCCAAATAATCTCTGCAATTGATTTTTGTATTTCAGAAAAGCTAATTATGCCAGCATTGATATTGCTTTATAGCGCAATCGACAGTATTAGTTGGATTGCAAGCGACGATGAAAATCAACCCGTTGGAAAACGGTTCTCAATTTGGGTAAACACATGGATGTTGCAGAAATATCCTCTGCCCTGCACAGCAAACGAACTATATGCAGCAAGGTGTGGAATTTTACATACACTAACTCCAGTTTCGGATTTAAGTGAAAAGAAACAGGTAAATCAAATATCTTACGCATGGGGTACGGCAAAGCAGAAAGATTTAGACGAGTCAATAAAATTACTTGATTATCCAAGTCTTGTTGCCGTCCATATAGATGATATTTTTCATTCATTTAGAAATGGGTTTGCTGATTTCATCGAATCACTTGAAGAAGATGATAATAAGAAAGCATTGTTTACCCATAAGGCAGGAAAGCATTTTGCATACCTAGAAATGTCACTTATCAGCGAGGTCTTAGCCGCTGCTAAAAAAGACGGTGGTTAACACCATATACTCAGGGCGAATGCTGGTATTTTAACCATGCTTTCGTGATTCTAGCCCTAATGACAGATTTGGCATCTGGGGGTTTATTCAACTAAATCCCCCTCTAGCCACTAACGCAAGTCGTTTGGAGCTTTCAGCAAGGTCAGAACCAAGTCAAATCGGAGGTAAATGATGGCTTTTGAATTAGAATCTCTCAGTACCCAAGATCTTCTTCAACACTATAGTCGAATACTTGATGAGTTGAGATTAAGAAAAGTAGTTCGAACATCCAACAGCCCAATCGGTGATTACGCAGAATGGCTAATAGCCAATCAATTAGGTTTAACGTTAGTCTCAAATTCGACATCTGGGTACGATGCCGTAGATGTAAACGGCGTGAAATTTCAAATTAAGGGTCGTCGATTAACACCACGAAATCAGTCAAGACAACTTAGTGCAATTCGAAACCTCGAGGATCGTGATTTCGATTACCTTATTGCTGTTCTCTTCAACGAAAAAGTCGAAGTGCAACAGGTTGTAAAAATACCTCACGAAATTATTGGGAAGTATGCCCGATATAGAGAACACGTTCATGCACATATATTGGTTCTACACCAATATATTTTAAACGACCCAATGGTAGAAGATATTACAGCGGAATTTAGTCGTTGAGAACGCCTCTAACAAAGCCAAGATTGGATGCTGGGGACGGTTCGTCGCGCGGACGGCATTTTCAAGCATTTCGTGAAAGGTGTCTTCAAGTTTTTCTTGCTCCCAACCGGAATCCGTACCAGTACAAGTAAAACTCACCGACAAGCTGACACTCTAACCAAACTCGCGAACCCAATCATATGTTCGGGTATAAGCACCGTCAGGTGATGAGGTGAAACAAACAGAACAATCAAAACGCTCTCCAGAAACGGAGGGCGTTTTTTTGTTGCACTCACGAAAAGGATCGATATAATTAAAAAAGCTTGGAGTAATCCCTAGGAAAATATGCAAGTAGTTACTTAATCCACAGCAATTATGCTGCATATAAAGAGTATGTGAAATTAATAGTTGGGGAACCTCGCTATCCCATATTGGTTCGTCTACAGCAATGGAATACCGGAGATACAATAAATGACCGGTGAGAACAAATCACAATCAGCATCAAATAAATCTCAAAATTGGTTTGATCGCTTGCTAACCGAGACTCTGAAACGATATGCAAAGAATGCTTCTACTGATTACCTCGTGAAAAAGTATCCCGGCTTACCAAAAGATATTATCGCTGAAAGATATATTATTCAACAAGCGCGGATGGCAGCATTAGCAGGGGCGGCTTCTGCAACTGTTATATCAGCAGCAGCTATTGGTTCTGTCGCCCTTGCATCGTCATTAGTCGGGGTTCCCGGGTTAGTTATCACAATTCCAATTGGAATAGCTGCATTTTCGGTTGAAATAGGCTATACAGTACGATTACAAATTCGGACAGCCTACGATTTATTCAACTTATACGGTTTATTAGTAAATCCCGATGACCCCGAAGATGTACAAGAAATCTTTGCAATGGGAATGGGTATCAAAGTAGGAGAATTAACCGGTAATGCGCTTCAAAGACTAGCGCCTAGTGTAGCAATTCAACAATCTCGCAAGTTTATGCGAACAGGAATAAGGCACACTTTTCAAGACTGGGTAACAAAGAACCTATCACGTTCAATCGCCCGCCGATATCTGGCTGAAAAATTCCTATTAAATGCAATTGTCCCTGTCATTAGTATAATACTTGCTGCAAGTTGGAATTATTACTTCACCAAAAGGCTTGCATGGACGGTACAGGCTCGTGTACGTGGGCGTGGAATGAGCACTGAACTAATGCATGCCATTAAAATTCCAATTCAAGCCTCACCAGAATTGTTGTTAGCAAGTGCGCTGAATATTATGGGGGCGGACAATCGAGTAAGCGAGAACGAGCTTGCCGCTTATAAAGAGTTAGGAGCAAGTTTAAACAAACTTCACCTTGATTTTATTCCCGAAAGCCTGGGAAGCCAGTGGGGCGACGTAGACAACTGGCTTGCCAAAATAGCAAACGTTCAAGATGGAGAAACGCTCGAGGCAATTTATGCAATTGCTGAGACAATGACGATTGTGGATGGACAAGTAGGACGAAAAGAAGTAAGAAAGTTAAAGGAGATTGCAAAATTAGTTGGCACCCAGGTTGATGAAGCTCGTTTGAAAATGCGCGCCCGATCTTTCTCCGGTGGAAGCACTGGACGAGGACGTAGTGCTTCAGTCATCTTTTTAATATTATTACTTATTTCATGCGCTTGCACAATTTCGCTGTGGTTTCTAGCCTCACAACTTCTTCAGAGATAGATAGTAACAAGTTCACTTACAAAAGTCTGCCTTACAAAGTCTGAAGTGGACATACGAAATTAGCTCTAATTTTAAAGTAATTTTCTTACTTCAATTTTTTCCTGGTCCCAAGCATTTTCCATCCCCGACTACAAGTAGGTAACGCAAACCGATAGATCGATACTCTCTCCACCTCTCGCAGAACAAGTTGTAAACACGGGTATAATTTCCGCCCAGTGATGGGATAAAACAAACAGAACAATCAAAGCGCTCTCTAGAAATAGAGGGCGTTATTTTGATTTATAAATCGAATTGGGTTTGGGTTTCAAAGTTCTAATGTCGTATTTAATTGTATTTTTTGACACTCAATTGGTCGCGCATTTGTTCAAGGAGTTTTTTGTTCTGTATTGATTAGGTCGTTTTGATAACCTATTTTCTTTAATGCTATATAGAGTTCACTGAAAAAAGTCCAAAAACTGATCACAAATTGAAGATTCACAAAAACAAAAAACTTTAATACAATTAGGGGATGTTCAGAAAAAATACAAAACACCAACAACCAGCACTAATCAGTGCAGCCAGTGAACTCCCAGAAAAACAACGAAAACGCCTGGAAAAATCATGGGCACACACATTCTACACGGAGTTCTTCAGTCGAATTGATGAAGAAGCCTTTTCTCCATTGTATTCCAGCGTAGGCTCCAGGCCGAACCTTCCAGTCAATGTCCTGGTAGGGCTGGAAGCACTCAAAGCCGGATTTGGGTGGAGTGATCAGGAATTGTATGAAAATTATTGTTTCAATTTACAGGTACGATATAGCCTTGGATATGATCGATTGGGAGATGGAGACTTTGAAATCCGATCTCTATACAATTTTCGTGAACGGATGAGCCGATACAATGCTGAGGAGGGGATCAACCTGCTGGAGAAAGCCTTCGAAGGGATTACAGATGCGCAGATCAGCGCGTTAAAAATACGGACGGGCATACAAAGGATGGATTCAACCCAGATTGCCAGCAACATGGTAACAGCCAGCAGGTTGCAACTTCTGGTGGAGAGCCTGCATCGTGTGGAAAGAATGCTCACAGATGAAGATAAGCAGCAGTGCGCCGAGAAGATTACACCTTACATAAGAGATAGTGCTGGTCATTTTGCATACCGTGTAAAAGGCAAAGAAGCCATAGAGGGGCACATGATCCAAATCGGGGAAACCATGCAGGCGTTGATCTGTGACCTGCATGAGCGCTACCAGGAGGAAAGTGCATTCAAGGTAATGGAACGTCTCTTTGGAGAAAACTTTATCCTGGAGGATAAAAAGTTCAGGGTCAAGGAAAACGAGGAACTGGATTCAAATAGCCTGCAATCAGTGGATGACCTGGAAGCATCCTACCGGGTGAAAGGGAAGAACCATTACAGAGGTTATGTAGCCAACATCATCGAAACATGCGATCCTGAGAATGAATTTCAGCTAATCACCAAGGTTCAGGTAGCACCGAATAATGTAGAGGACACTAAACTTTTATTGGATGCAATGGATAACATCATCGAGAGAACTGAGTTAAAAACCCTATATACCGATGGAGCCTATGGAAGTCCCGAGGTTGACAATGTGATGATAGAAGAAAAGGTGGAGCAAATCCAGACCGGTATCAAGGGCAGAGAGCCACATCAGGAGAAACTGCACTTGTCTGAATTCGAGATAAAACTCTCGGGCAATGGAAAACCAACCCGCATTCAATGTCCGCAGGGACAGGTGGTTGAGGTACAAAGCAACAATAAGAAGAATACTTACGTAGCACATTTCTCCCCAGATGTCTGCGCGACCTGTCCATTCGTCGAAAAGTGTCCATCCAGGCAGGGGGTACGGGATAAACGATGGCATTTACGTTTTACACAAGCGCAGATAAATGTTTCCCAGAGGAGAAAGCGCAACCAGGAAAACAAGCAAGTAGGAAGAAACATGAGAGCTGCTGTGGAATCCACAGTACGTGAGGTAAAGCATCGTTTCCGGAGGGGAAAACTTCCGGTCAGAGGGTTATTCAGAATGAGCAGTATGATGATTGAATCCGCTATGATGAGTAACGTCAGACGCATCCATCGCTACCTGGAGCACAAAGAATTGGGAGTACAAGAGGGGATAGGTGCTTGAAAAGAGGGGTATATTCCCTTTTGAAGGCATGAAAAATGGTTAGTTTTGCATAAAGACTAACCATTTCGAGAGGTGAACTTGTTTTTTTCTAAAGAAGTACATTTATTAGTTTGGTTAAAATGGACTTAATTCAGTAGGCTCTATATAATTATAAATATATTTAAGCTATATTGCAGCCAAATAACTTCATAATATTACCACTCAGGGCTTTTTACAGAAGGCTGTATAAAATGCATTACACATCTAGTAAGACATGGTGTCTCAATAGTGTAAGGGAAGTCATTCGTAAAATATTATGACACTCATCGATTTCTTTGAATCGGTTCAAAATACTAATCCAACACACAATTGGACACTTAACTCTCATAAATTTAGGGATGTATCTTCTGATGATTTGGCATTAGCAATGGCAACCGAGATAGTAAACTTTCGTTGCAGAAAGTGTTCTCGCTATTTTAATGCTTGGAAGGATAAAGTTGAAAACGATACTCCTTTAAGCGAACCGTCACAGAAAGCGCTTCGTGCATTTCTAACGCCAACTTTCGGAGAACCCAACGAGTATTTTAATGGCTCAAAAGTTGATCATTTGGAAGGATTTATTGGTGAGTGGCTTTGGTATTTTTTATTTCTAGAAAATCCATACGAACCAACTGTGTACACTATACCCCCTGGTTTTAAATCAACCGACCCGGGTGGCGATGCATTAACTATTCACCGCAATAAGAATAATGAATTTTTATTCCGGTTGTGGGAAATGAAAAAGTTTTCGCCAAGGTCTGCAGAAAATACTCAGAGGATAAGTGGGACAGTAAATAAAGCATACTCTCAACTTAACGCTAAGGCTACCGAATATTTAGCTCGGATTATCGCAACTGAGCACGAATTAGATAATCCAGAATTAGAAATTTTTGTAAGTACGTTACTCGATCTTTGGATCGACGCGAGCTACCAAGCGTCTGCAGGCGTATCAGTCGCAACATCTTTAAAGCACGTTTCGCTAAACTGTTTTGATGATTTTGGAGATTAATTTCCAAACTTTGTAAACCCCATTCGTTTACAAGGGATACTTACTTGTATTGATGATTTTTCAAGATTTGTAATTAAAGTCCAGGAAACAATATGGAAAGGTCTTTAGACCCAGAATTATTGGGACTTGCTCTCGGCGGACATGAGAGACTTCCCACTGCCGAAGAATTTTCGCAGCTATTGACGAATGCAGAACTTGCATTATTACTAAGAGATCCTTCGGTTCCAGATGTACTCACGGCAACTGGATGGTATTTACATGGGATTGCATCATCAAAGTTTGCTTTGAAATTTTATGGTGTTGAGAGACAAAGAGCAGCATTTCAAGTATCAGGTCACATCTTTGATTTACAACTTCATACAACTGAAATTTCAGACTTAGATAAATATAAATATTGTTTTGCTGCCCAAATTGCTTACGCTCGAAGCTCTCTTGATCCAAATGCAATTGCATTATATCGGAGAGAATTTCCTGCTGGGCTGAGCGTTTTGAACTTAATTCCCGATTTTCAATTAGCGGCATTATCTTGCGGAATAGCATTTCTCGGCTTTGATGTGAAATATATTTACTCATTTACATCAAACATAAGAGCAGAAGTGGTGTATCTTGTAAACGCGTGGAACATTGATGAGATTGGTTCTACTTTGTATGGGGCGGCTGCAAATGTTGCAAGTGGCGTAAGAGATTTAATGAGTTTTCTTTTATATGGTAAACCGGAATTGCTTGAGAATGCTCGTAGAAAATTTACCAAATCTATAAAATCCGATGCTTCTTTAGAAGATGATCTGTCAAGATGGGTAGCTGCTCATTTGCTTTCATTCTCTGGTAGATTGGAGCAATCTTCGATATGGAATATTTTACCTCCGGACGTGCCTCAAAATGTCCGAAAGGCGTTCGTGAATGGTTCTCCTCGGATTCTTACTCTATGGCCACCACAGATTGATTTCCTGGGATTGGAGAATGATATAAATCCTTTTGCAGATAATGTAAAAAGGATGTTAATCTCAACACCAACAAGCGGGGGCAAAACACTCACAGCACAACTTCTCATCACTGTTCATTTGGCTACAAAGTTTTCATCAGTATGCTATGTAGCACCTACACGAAGTTTATGCCGTGAGGTCCGCTTATCACTTCAGTCTAGATTAAGATTTATTGGTAAACGAATTGTAGATGGTTTGCCAGAGGGAGACTGGCTGAATTCAATTCTCGAAGATTTACAACCAGATGTTGAAGTAATGACACCTGAACGGCTATCTTATTTGATAAAAACAGATAGTAATCGATTACTAAATCATTTTGGATTGTTTATATTCGATGAAGTTCATTTAGTTGGTGATAAAGGAAGAGGATGGACACTAGAAGAAGACTTATCATTTTTACATTATGCAACAGAAAACACAAATCATAAAATTGCATTAGTATCTGCCGTAATTGGCAATAGAAATCATTTCATACAGTGGCTTGAAGGAAATGAAAAATCGTTACCTCCTCTAGCATTTCATAGCGATTGGAGAGGACCACGAAGAATTCATGCTATTTGGACTAGCGAAGCGTTTTGGAACGATTCCGTAATAAGTCAAAATCCTCGAGGAAAAAAATATCTATTTCAAAAAATAACGCCTTTACATGGACGGCTTGATGTAAGGATTTCTCACACAGGAGACACGCATACACTTAACACGACAACACCAATTGGGGAATTAGTTCGAAAAGCTGAAGATGAGTATGGCCATTACCAAAAAGATAGTTCTAAAAGTACACCATTCTATAAAATGCTTGTCTCTGTTATTGATTTTCTTGCTGACTTTGGCCCGGTTTTAATAATTGAAGCGACTAAATCGAAAACCATTCAGCTAGCTGAAGCAATAGCGGAAACAAAAGAGACCATTAACTCTCGTAAAATAGTAAATCTAATTGATCTAGTTACTGCCCGATTAGGGATAAATCATCCGCTTAAACGGGTTCTTGAAAAAGGCGTTGCTTATCATCATGGATCTTTACCAAGTGAAATCCGAAATGCTCTAGAAGAGGCTGTGTCAGCCGGCCACTTGAAATATATAGTTGCCACTACAACTTTAACAGAAGGTATAAATTTACCTGTTACATCGGTTCTGATTGCATCGCAAGGCTCTTATGGAGAAGGGGGGTATACAGAATATATTACTGGTTCGAAACTCGTAAATGCGATTGGACGCGCTGGAAGAGCCACAAAAGAAACAGAAGGAATAGTGGTTTTAGCTAGACAAGCAAAACTTACCCAGGATGATTTTGATCGATTAAGTCCAGATGAAAACGAACTTCTTGCTACCTCTATGTTAGCAAGAGATGAAGCCCTTGAAGAATTAGCAATTTTCGAGGAATTGAGCAGAAAATCAGAGGATGCTGTATTAGAGACCGATGGTAGTGCAATTCCGGATTTTTTGAAATTTGTTTGGTTTATCATTGCCGAATTAGAAAGATCAGGAAAAAACCTTGGAATCGAACAAATTCAGGAAATTCTTAGCTGCACATTAGGGTGGGTGCAATTATCACAACCCAAACGCTTCCGATGGTTACAGACGGCCAACGTTGTTTTGATGAAATACCAAAATACACAAGAAGCTGTAAGACGGCGTTGGGCTTCATCTGGTATATCTATTCGTTCATCCAGTTCACTTGAACATATGGTCCAAGAAATCATTTCCGAGGTAAAAGATTGTGAAATTTCACAAAGCATAATTGATGTCACAAAGCTAGTCATTGGCAAAAATAGATTGCAAAGAATATTACAATTTTCCGAAGCCCCAAAACGAAATGTTTATTCACGTAGAGGGGGAACTAGAGATGTTGTGTCAATACCTTCAGAGCTATTGCTCATCGACTGGTTGGAAGGAATATCCCTTATTGATATTTCTGAAAAATATTTTTCTCGTGTTGATGACATAGACTTTCGATTTGAGCAATTAGGGGATTATATTTACAATAGATTTGAGGTTTTTCTTCCCTGGGTATTTGGCACAATTATAAGTTGGGTAAATGAAGCGCTTATTCAAGAGGGAGTAGTTAAGATCTTTCCTAAAAACATTCCTGCTAACATTCGATATGGTGTTGGTTGCGAGATTTCTCTTGGGTTGATGATACGGGGTGTACAATCTCGTAATCTGGCTATCAGAATAGCCAATGTTTGGCGTACGCAAAATCAAGATAAAAACGTAATATCATGGATACGCTCATTAAACTTAGCTCAATGGGTTGAAATGTTTGATGCTTCGCCAAATGACATTAGAAGTCTTTTGGAAGTTGCTCGATTGATGCAGGGTAGTGTTACGAGTAAATTATTTAGTAATGGCGTGGCTGAATTAGATGTAATATCAAATTTTGATGAATATCCACAAACAGAAGTAACTCTTCAAAGTATTGATGACTCTGATATTTCCGAAATAGGTATTTGGCATGATGGAAGTTTGCTCGGGACTCTTCTGTGTAAAGACCATGTTGATGTTCAAAATTTTTTAGGAACAGGCTTAGCATTAGGATGCCAATTTACGTCAACTTCGGGTAAGGGAGTACTTGAATTAAATTTGTTAGAATACGAATAGAGCTATAGACCGCATCCACTTAACCATGCTGTGCAATGAGAGTACTTAGCGAGAAAGCTAAATTTGGATTGGGTAAAAGTAAAACAGTGGAAAAAACTCATGGCAATTGATGCAACCGGTAGACATTTTTCTTAACTTCCCCCACATGGACCGATTTATATCTATAGATATAAATTCCGCCCAGCCATGGGGAAAATAATCAACACAATAGAAACGCTCCAGAAATGGAGGGTGCTTTATTATTAATGATACTTCAGGTAGATTAAATCATGGGTCCAGTCAAGCAGCTTTTTAGATTTTGTAACTGGTAGATTACACATGAATGTTTGCTTCAGAAAATATTGGTGTTTAATTATTTTTAAGATTAAATCCCATTTTGCTTAGTTTTGGATAATTAAACATTATTGCTGAATATCACAATTAATGTGTTTAGTTAAACAGCAAAATGATAATGTAATTTTTTTTCTGTAAAATCAGTCAAATAAGTCAAATTTTTTGTTAATGTAATAACCATATCCAAATTAAGATGAATAGCACCCAAATGATTTACGGACGATAAGAATTATTTCTTCGGAAAATATATAATACTAAAAAACCAATTCTTGCAGTGATCACTGCAAGAATTGGTTTTTTATCTGGTTATGTTATACTATTGCCAAACGTGCTTACACTGTAAGTATTGGAGAACGTATGATCAGAAAATTATTCAAAACCGGAAATAGCGTTGTCCTTTCACTTCCAAAGGAAGTGTTGGATGATCTTGGTGTTAAGGTCGGTGAAAGTATAAACCTGGAATTGGACCGCGAACAACGGCGGGTGATCTTAACGCCGGTAGGAAAGCCAATGGCGATTGCGGGGGTCAATGAGGAATTCGCCAGGCAGGTGGATGCGTTTATCCAGCAATATCGTCCTGCATTAGAAGAATTGGCTAAATAAGGTTATCTCAAGGTATAAAAAAGCGAGCATTATGGAGTATTATCTCACGCCTGAGCAAGTGCTTTTCCTTCATAGTCGCCTGATTTCTGTTATCGGTGGAGGTCATGGTGTCAGGGATGTCGGAATGCTGCTTTCGGCTTTAGGTAGACCACAGGCAACCTTTGACGGAAAAGATTTGTATCCGGATATCATGATGAAAGCTGCTGCATTAATGGATTCTTTGGTTCGCAACCATCCTTTTATAGATGGAAACAAACGTACTGCAATCACAGCATCGGCAATGTTCTTAAGAATGAACGGCTATCATTTAAATGTCGAGAATATTGAATTGGTCAATTTTACCTTAGCCTGTGCTCAATCTCAGCTCTCATTAGCGGAGATGGCAGAGTGGTTCAGAAAATTTTGCAGCGAAGTTGAATAAACACTTTCCGATCTCTGTACCAGGCAACCAGGTTCAGCTGTTAGTCATATATGGAAAGTCGAGGGTTGAGCCGTTCTGATTTGATTAAATATCTGATCAGCAAGGAACGCGTTTCAGAAGTGCTCAACCGTAAACGCGGACTCTATCTTCAAATGATCCACCGACTACATATTGGACTTGGCATTCCTGCAGATCTTTTGATTGTAGTGCGAAACCAATAAGCTATGTCATCGGCGAAATCGTGAACCAACCAGTATTCACAGGTATAAATTCCGACCGGTGAAGCAGTCTAAGGGTTTTTAGTTCGGATGAAAATGATCCCTGATAATTATAAACCAGGAATTTTTAATATTAATCAAAGTTACCAATATGGTAACCTTGTGATATAATCTTTTTATGAGGATCATTAGTCGCCGCATTCTTCGAGAATTTTGGGAAAGGCACCCGGATGCAAGTGTTCCTCTGCAGGCGTGGTTTCGTGATGTTGAGCAAGCAACCTGGAAGACTCCTGTTGACATCAAAACGGTTTATAAGAACGCCAGTTTTATTGCCAATAACAGAATTGTGTTCAACATCAAAGGAAATCATTACAGAATTGTGGTGGTGGTTGTGTATCAACATGGAGTGGTTTATATCCGATTTGTTGGAACACATAAAGAGTACGACAGGATTGATGTGACTACAATTTGAGGAGATTGAAAATGGAGATTAAACCCATTCGTAGTGAAGCAGACTATCAAGCAGCACTGAAAGAAATCGAGAAATTATTCGATTCTCAGCCAGGTACAACGGAAGGCGACCGGATGGATGTGCTGGTTACTCTGGTTGAGGCATATGAAGTAAAACACTTTCCGATCCCTGAGCCGGATGATCCAATTCAGGTAATTCAATATTATATGGAAAGTCGAGGGTTAAGCCGTTCTGATTTGATTAAATACCTTGGCAGCAAGGAACGCGTTTCAGAAGTGCTAAACCGTAAACGCGGACTCTCTCTTCAAATGATCCAACGACTACATATTGGACTAGGCATTCCCGCAGATCTTTTGATTGGAAAACAGGCTAATAAAGCTACGTCAGTCGCCAAAACGCTGACTGATTCGGCTTCACGGGTATAAACACTGCATTCTGAAATAAACTCATGTATCGGTAAAATCACAAAATACTCTCCATACCCTCATAGGTCATTATTGTTGCATCAAAACAAAACTGGCTATAATTAAAGAACTGAGGAAATGTGAATTCTGGTTGATTTGATCATTTTTTGCAAGTAGAAATTAAAATTTTTGTTTTCAAAAGTACTTACACACAAAGATCGGGGATTAATGATGACCATTCAAGCAAAATATGTTCACACCAATATCATCGCAGAAAATTGGCAGTTGCTTTCCAGTTTTTACCAGGAAATCTTTGGATGTGTCCCCGTTTTACCAGAACGCGATCTTTCTGGAGAAAAGCTTGAAGCCGGATCAGGCATTCCTGGAGCTCACCTGCGCGGTATCCATTTACGATTGCCGGGGTATGGTGATAACGGTCCTACAGTAGAGATTTTTAACTACAACTTTCTTGAGGTCCGTAACGAAACAGCGGTAAACAGACCCGGTTTTGGACATATCGCATTTTCGGTTAAGGATGTAGAATTCGCCCAAAAAGCAGTGCTAAAGGCTGGCGGAAACGCTGTAGGTGAAATTGTTACGATTCAGGTTTCTGCCGAAACAAAAGTAACCTGGTGTTATGTTACTGATCCCGAAGGCAACATCATAGAGTTACAATCATGGTCAAACTAGAAATACCAACCTGTAAAGCGTGCCGACAAGTTTTTCCTCCTTATTAGCTTTTTCCACAAACACCCATGATTTCTCATTGTCCGCAGGGAGACAATCGCTTTATCTATCTCTGCACGGGTTGCATTAGCCTCCACAGTACTAGCTTAGTCTTCGACGTATCGGTCTGTAAGATTGGCAATAAAATTAAAGCTTATACCTTTCGTTGAAAGGATCTTTTTATTTTCATTAAAATATTTGAGGTGAAGGAAAATGCTAGGCGATGAGTGTGGCATCGCATTCAATTATGATCGGTGCTGACGAGAGATCGGAGTTATAGGAGCAGTAAAATGAGAAAACTAATTGCAGCAATCAATATGACCCTGGATGGGTTTTGCGACCATACAGCAGGAATTGCTGATGATGATTTACATCAACATTACAATGAGTTATTAAGTGAAGCAGACACCCTTTTATACGGACGCATAACATATCAACTGATGGAAAGTTTTTGGCCGACCATCGTAAAAGACCCTACTGGTAGCAAACCAATCGATGAGTTTGCCTTATTAATAGACAACATTTCCAAAATCGTTTTTTCCCATTCGCTTAAAAATGTTGGTTGGAAAAATGTCAGATTGGCAAAAAGGAGTATCGAAGAAGAAGTATTAGACCTTAAACAACAATCAGGTAAAAACATTTTGGCTGGCAGCCCAAGTTTGATCGTTGCTTTAATGCAGCTTGATTTAATTGATGAGTATCAACTCAGTGTTCATCCAATTATTTTAGGAAAAGGTCTACGATTATTTAAAAACATAGATGATAGGATAAATCTTAACCTCATAAAAACAAAAACCTTTGGCTCTGGTGTAATAACTCTTTATTATGAGCCGGTAAAAAATGATTGAGAGCAGTACGATGCAGTCAATTTCAGTGGTGGCAAACTCAAAAGCCAAAAGGAGTCTGTTATGAAAGATAAAACTGATTCTCAATCGAAGGTTCAATCGCTCTTACGCGTAGGTGCAAATGAAGACCAATTCGGAGAACAGCGTGGGCTGGGTGTTAGCGAAATTACTTTCAAAGTCACGCCAAAAGACAGCAATGATATATTCATCATTGAAAATACCTTTCACGAAAAGGGAGGTCCGGCCAAACATCTGCATTACAACCAGGATGAATGGTTTTATGCCGTCGAAGGTGTATTTTTGTTCGAAATTGGGCAGGAACAATTTAGATTGCAACCTGGAGATTCCGTTCTGGCACCCCGAAAGATTCCCCATGTTTGGGCTTATTCAGGCACCCAACGCGGCAGAATACTAATCGCCTTCCTGCCCGCCGGAAAAATGGAATCATTCTTCCGGGAGGTCACGAAAGCGAATGCAATGCCTCCCCAGGATCCTGAATTGTGGCATTCTCACGGCATGGAATTACTTGGACCCCCTTTGAAGGTTTAGCATTTGGAAAATCGTGACCTGGCTGGCTGGTTCCCTCATCAAATTTCTCCTTTATTGAATTATGGAACCATCCATGCAACGCGTTACCAGGGTATGAGTAACCCCAGATTGTATACTACATAGAGAAATGGAATTAATGGCAAAAAATGATACCAGAGAAAAATATCCCCAAACACCCAAAACTCAGCAAACGTGAAAAAGATGTGGTAAACCTGCTGCTGGAAGGCAACAGTAACAAACTGATTGCCCTTGAATTGGGTATTACCGATCGCACTGTTGAATTTCATTTACGAAATATTTATGTTAAATATGGAGTAAATTCCCGATTGGAACTGGTTTTACGGCTGGAAAGCACCTCGGATAAGGGTAAATCTGACAAACCAGTAATTTCCACAGTTGACGAAGGAAGTGAAAACGCTGAAAATGAAGCCAGGTTTAATTCATGGAAGGATTGGATTAACTACTTCACAGAAACCGTTTTCAAGTTCGGTAAGGAGTCAAACATGGAAACTTTAAATTCAACTGGCAACGACAACGCCCCAACCTCATTCTTCGAGTCAATTCGGGCTGCTTTCCTGAAATATTCAGATTTTCAGGGGCGAGCCGGGCGGCCCGAGTTTTGGTGGTTTATGCTATTCGTTCTCCTGGTCGCTTCGGCGTTTACCTATTGGAGTGAGGTCGCAGGCAGCATCTTTCTAATCGCCGTGCTGCTGCCGCTGCTGGCTGTGGGTTCACGCCGGCTGAACGACATCGGCAAAAGCGGTTGGTGGTTATTCTATCTGCTGGTACCCATAGGTGGTCTGGTGATATTGGGAATTTTGTGGTCTCAACCGCCAGTTGAGCCATTTTCTGAAGATGCTCTTACAGCGTAAGGAATCATCTGAAAAGTATGATAGGCTTGCAAAATTAACGAAGCGGGGATTGACTTCCCGCTTTAATGGTAATACTGCCTGTAAACCAGGCCAGGGCTCAGAACCGAATGTAGCATTCCTGATGATGCCCAATTATATAATTAATCACCACATGGGCTCGTTATCTTAACTTTGAATTTCTCTAATTTTGGGTCCGGATATTGTATCCATTGGCAATGAGGATTATCATAAATGACGAAAATCTCCTTGAGTTGACGATAAGTGATCACCCCCTCGTGCCGGCTATAATCCACTATTCCGGGCTCTTCATATAATTCATCTTTAGCAATCCCAATTGAATACATGGATAATAATCCCCCTTCGTTCTCGTCTTTTATATACCAGAAAAGAACATCCTGACCGGAATTATTTGTAAACTGTAAATCCGCCATACACTGATAATTATCAGGATTTCTCTTACCAAATAATTCATTCGAGAGATCAAGTACAAAACTATATTGATCTGCTGTCACAATACATGCATCCAAGGGACAGGGATCTGCCCCTGGTGATTCAATGCATTTCACTCCCATTTGCCAGGCGTATTCTTGTGCGCTATTCGGTAAGGGCTCTTCTTCGGCCCATTCTCGTATTGGTTTGGCTGCCGCAGTCGCTTCTGCATTAGCCTCCAAAGCAAAACGCAAAGAAGTATCATCTTTACGTTCCGGATCATAAAGATACGAGGTGATGTATCGGGATAAATTGCATCCTAATAGAAAAAAGAGGAGAAACGGGAGGAAAAATAAAACAGTTTTCTGGCGAAAATAGGGAGCTTTAATTTCTTTCAAAGGTACCACTCAATCCCCGAAAATTAATCATTCGATCAATTGGCCGAACCTGCTTAATCAATAGTATAGCAAATTTTACTGTGGAAAAAAAGAAGCTATAAAGGAGCAAAGAGCGAGTTGGAAACCTCTAGCATGATCAAGCTCTTGACTTTCCCGCGGATGGAGTAACCGTTGGTGATTGCTGGCGTGGAAATTAAAATGGTTCGTTTTATGTTGATATGTCCTCAAATTAATAATTAAAGTTAGATAAAAAAGAATGCCAAACATAAAATTCGTTTCAATCAATCATTTTGTTTGTTGTGGTTTTTAGCAAAACTACTCTTGTCAAATAACAAAACGTCACCCACTTTTATTGAGATAATCCAAAAATCCATTATAATAATCAAATTGCGATCGAAACACATAGCATAAAGTCAGAAGGTACTCCAAATGAACAATCTGCATAATTTACCCATCAAAATCTTCGTCTTTACGTTTTTAATTTCAGCAATGATGGGGTGTTCTCCCGTGAAAGACTCCATAGATAATCCTATTGATGCAATCAATGAAGCTCGAGAATCATTGGAATTACCGGATTTACCTTTAGAATTTGTTGAAAATACAGGAATGATTAATTCCCCCAGTGGCGGTTTGGAGGTTGCTAATTATACTGACACTGAAGGAAGAATTTTCTCGGTTAACCCAAATACAAATCAGGTTGTAGAAATTGATGCACGGGCTATTTTGCAGAGCATATCACCTGAAAAACCACCTTTATCCTCAGAAGAAGTAAAAGCCAGGGCAATGAAATATGCAGAATCTGTGATTCCTAATTTTGACACCCTGGAATCTTCATTAAAGTATGAAGAAGGCGGAAAAGTAGATAATTATTTTTTCACATGGTATGCTGAAAAAAGTTCTGGTTCGATGAACCGCCCCTTTCTGCAATTTGGATTTCACAATAGTGGGGTGTTGTTCGCGTACTACAACACCCTATCTGTTGTAGAATAAAATCGTTTAAATCTTGCTATGCTCTTAAAAGTACCATCATTAAGAAGTTAACCCTACAAAAACCTGGAATTCTCAAATATTCATTCAGCTTTTGAGGGAATTATTCCTATTAATTGAGTCGTTATTGGTTAAAAGATTTACCTCTACATTGGCTTTATTCAAGTTCTGCTCAAGAACTGAAAGCACCAATCGACAGTCAATGTCCTTTACCATCCTCCCTTAATCCGAGTCGGACATCCACGGATAAATTCTGGCTTGCGCAAAGGGAATGATCAACAAGATTTATCAGTTTCCACCAGAAATGGAGAGCTTTCTTTGTATTACCTTGCACAATCACATGCTTGACAACCCTCAATTTCATTTATACCCTTAGAAGAAGACGATGTATTATTCTCCATTACAGTCCTTTGATTATTGATTAAAGGATTGATATGGATAAGATCAGTAAACCTGGTGAGATCATAAGGAGTACGGTTTACTGAATGCATTAAAAACGAAGAGGATCAGAATTGAAAGGAAAAATAAAATGAAACATATCATTTCGCTTAAAAAGGGAATCTGGCTCACAGCCATCATCCTGATTTCCGTGGGCTTTTTATCTGCCTGCATCTCTAAACCAGGGTCAGAAGGTGAACCCACCATCGAAAATAATTGGGTAAAGTTTTCAGGGGAGATTGTACCGGCAGGTGAGACAAGTGAGGCACTAGTACCAGAAGGAAGCCGAATTACCGTACAGATACTGGATACCAGCAAAGCAGACACATCGGCAATAGTTCTCTCTGAGATAAACTGGACCGCTACTGAGTCATTTTCATTACCCACTCCCTATCGAATGATGGTACCCCAAGCTGATCTGGAAAAAGCTGTTCAGGCCAGCTTTGCGGTTCGGATAGAGGATGGTGAGGGGAAACTGCTGTACATTAATGACACGATACATCTGGTTTCAGCCGATCAGAAATCCGTCGATATCGTCGTGATCGCTGTGGGGATGAGTGGCGAACCTTCATCACTGCCCCCTGCCTTTGATGGTCAGGTCTGGCAGTGGATAGCCTTCCAGGATTCGGCCGATGGTGAAGAGAGCAATGACATCAGCGTTGACGATCCGGCAAGCCACACCCTTGAGCTGCTACCAGACGGCACCTACGCGCTTAAAGCGGATTGCAATTTTGTCAGCGGGCAATACACTCTTAATAACGGAAGTCTGAGCTTTGATCCCGGAGCGATGACCCTGGCTGAATGCGGTCCCGAGTCGCTTTCTGATCGCTTTGTTGCTTTGTTAGGGGACGTCGTCACGTTTGTTTTTAACGCCGAAGGCAATCTGGTTCTGAATTTAAAAATGGATGCCGGTGACATGATCTTCGTGCGAGCACAACCAAATGCAACCCCTCAGCCACAGCCAACCGCGACTGTTGGTTCATCCTCCATCCTCTTAAATAGCAGTGACTCATGGCGTGGTGTCGGCCGCATCAACATTAATGGCAGCTGCACAGCTGTTCTGATCGACACAGGTGCGGGTGATGCTGCGCCAGCTTTCGTTCTTACCAATGGCCACTGTGTTGAATGGCTGGCAAATGGTGCCATCACCAATCAGCAAGTGCAAGGCGAGGTTTTATTCAATTATTTTGCCGATACGAGCGAAACCACGATTGCGATTCCATTAGCTGAAATTGCCTACAGCAGCATGCAGGGCAGCGACATCGCCATCATCCGGCTGGATACTACCCTTGGAGAACTGGCCAAGCAGAAGATCATTGCTTTTCCGATTGCCAAATCAGCCCTTGATTCTGGCAGCCAGGTACGCGTGGTGGGTGCACCCAGCAGTGGATTAGAACAATCGGAAGCCTATCTGCGCGAAGAGATTTGCCAAATCAGAGAACAGGTCGATCTGCTCGAGTTCAACTGGCATTTCTATGATCATTACGCTACCGACTGTCAGGATATATACGGGGGCAGTTCTGGCTCGCCACTTTTTTCAGCAGAAACCAATACTATTTATGGGCTTGTCAATACCACCGTCAAGGGCAGCAGTGCCTGTTACCTGGGGGTGCCTTGCGAAATTAGTAGCGGGCAAATCGTCGTCAACAAAGATGCCAGCTACGCCACCCCGATTCATGAACTTGGAGCTTGTTTTACTGACACCGGAGATTTTAATTTATCGGCTGATTGCCCCCTGCCTTCACCGGAGCAGCTCAGCTTTACTGAAACTGTCCATTCTCCCATCCAACCACCTCTCACCTGGAAAACCACCCTGGCGGGTGATTTACCTTACTATCGTTACAAGGCGGGACCAGCGGGATTAGTCGATTGTCGTTTGGAGCAAGGCTACAGCTCAATCATCTCTCTGGCCAAAAATCCATTGATCGATGACCCTATTCCAGATGAAGAAGGTTTTTATCTGCTGTGTGTTCAGGCAGGTAAATCAGTAAGCATCGATGAGACCTGGCAAAATCTTGCCTATCCAACCATTGAGATTGCTCAAATTGACACCACCCCACCCCAATTAGAGCCACAGCTTGGCATCCGCGAGACACCAGACTATTTCGATGTGTCACTTCTTTTTATTCCACCCGAATTATCTGATTATCTCTACAAATTTGGACCACCTGAAACGACCGATTGTGCGATTAAAGACGATTATAATCGTTATCGCCGTATCTCCATCAGCCTTGAACGCGGTGACGGGCCGATTCGTCTATGTGTGATCGGTTTCGATAACGCCGATAATGCCACCCAGACATTGGATAAGGTCTTTGATGAATAACAGGGATGGGCTGCCCAACTGAAGCTTGTAGCACATGAGGAACAAAACAGGCTTATAAAAGCTAGCTAATGAATGGATGAAAACATAACCAGATCAATACTTATGTTGGGATTAAATGCGAAAAAGCATTGGATAGACTCCAATGCTTTTTCAAAATTTAGTTTTTGTACAGTAAAGCTGCTATTTTTCCGGTGACCAGGAGCCGATGAAACTAATCAGATCTCCCAGGACTGCAGGTTGAGATATCCTTACAGTTTGTTTGCCGGCAGGAATTTGCGAATACATTACTGCCTGATGGAAGTGGAAGGAGGGATCATCCGAATTGAAACTGCTGCCACCGCCCATGTTGCTTGTTTGACCAACCAGTCCAACCTGACATTGAACGACCTTTCCCTCAGTACCATCGAAGAGGAAGGAGTATCCGCCAAACTGGTTCTTTTCAATGCCTTCCAAATTGAACTTCACAGAACCAAGCTGGATTTCCTGATCAATTTCAACGGGTTGATCTGAAGTCTGAACCTTCGTACCATCAAATTCAATGTCAACATACGCGTCTTTTTCGGGGAAGGAACGTTCATAAACATTTTGTTTGGCATAAACTGGGAAGGCAATCCCAGATTTCGGTATGACAAAGGTGTACATTGAGATGAAATAATCCGACATTTCTTGATCGGAAAGCTGGCTTCTCAAGCTTTCTTCATAATCCCAAAGTTTAAGTTGGGTTTCATGATTTGGCGCAGGCAGTAGTTTGCCATTCGCATCGTAAAGGACAGGGTTGAAAGGTCCAACGTAGAGTTGTCCATTGAGCTGAATTTCTTCATCGAATCGATATGGGTAAGCCCAAGTAACCCAGTACGCCTCCGGTTGTTCGGCAACAGCAAGGACTATCATCTCGTCCTGGCGGTCTCCGTCAACGATCATGGCGGGCATCACAGAGGTACTCGTTTCAGTCTCAGGTTGTGCGGGTGGTTCAGCACCGGCAGGAACAACGTTGCCAATCTCGGATTGAGGCGGCATGAGGGTGGCCGAGTAAACAACCAGGTTCTCAAGTACGGGCTTGAAGGCAAGAGCGAACTGCCAGTCTTCGGGACCCTTGCCCTGTGCCGTTCCTTCCAGACAGGGGAAAACCAGAGTTGCCTTGTTGAGGTTCGCCGGGAACGGGTTGTTGAAGCGGATATTACTGACGTATGACCCGTCCGGCGTAAGGCCGCTGTTGCTTCTGGTTGCTTCAATTTTGCTGTTATCCGGCAAGCTTAGATAGGCGGGTGAGAGGCATGCTGGATCACCAAATCCGGCACGTTTAATTTCAGCGGGCAGTTCGGACATCGCATAGGTGATGATCGTCTGATCTGCGCTCAGAAAGGCGGATTGAATGGTAATAGTAATCCCATCTTTCGTATCGCTCACCGGCTCAGATAGTTGTCTGAAAGGCGAGCTGGTATCCACAAGACCAACATCTGGCACAAATCCGAAGGCGGCTTGTATCTGTGCCAGGACTTTGGAAGGCCCAATGGCTAAGACCATGACACCTAATAAAAGAAAAGTAGCCAGAGCGTAAGCCCAACCACGGGAAAAGCGGAAAGCAGGCTTGGCTTTTGGTACACGGTTCGGTTGATGAGCTTGTAGTTTCACTTCAAGGTTATTGAAGAAAGCCGGTGTGGCTTCAGGTAAGTGGTAAGATTGCTTTATATCTTTCTCAAAAGGAGTGAGTTCGTTCATTTTATTTCTCCACCTGGGCTTGCAGGCGCTCCAGGAGCCGGTAATATTTCTTTTTGATGCGGGTTTCAGGTTCGCTGAGGATCGAGGCGATCTCGGCAAATGGTAAGTCCGCCACAATACGCAAGCGCAGATACTCTTGTTCGAGTGGGTTGAGGCGAGTGATGAAGCTTTCCAGAGTGCTTAAACGATCCTCATCTGCTGGGGAAAGTACCCTTCCCACCTCTTTAACTTGTTCGAGTTCCTCGCCATAGTCCACGATGGGGTGACGCTGGGATTTGCGAAAGAAGTCATTCACTTTATTGCGGGCGATTGTGAAAACCCAAGGTTTAAACTTAAGCGGATCACGCAACTGGGAAAGATTTTCAAGAGCGGTCACAAAAGTCTGTGAGGTCAAGTCCTCGGCATCTGCTACGTTGCGCACACGGCTGTAGAGATAATAAAAGACTTGGTTAGCATTCTTTCGATAATGCTCAGTAAAGTTAACCTCCTCTGCCTGGCTTGCCTCTTTCGATTCATTTATTTTAGACATATAGGTTTTTTTCGCGAGAATATTGGTTTCATCCATTGATACTCCTTTACAGGATCATTTTGTCATATTGTAGCTACATTAAGAAAGACGCTGAAAGGAGAGATTTGTGACAATTTGTATCTTAAGTTTAAAAAGTTTTTTGTAGATGATGATGAACCAAGGAGTTCAATAGTTTGTAGTAGTCACTTGCTTGTGCAGCTGTAGGAAATGCATTTGATTAATTGAGCAAAACAATGTATCTTTATTGTATCTACAGAAAAAGAGAGAAACCCATGCTCATAAAAGTTCAAAAATGGGGTAGAAACCTTGCCTTACGAATTCGCAAAGCTTTTACCCTTCATGCTCAATTAGAGAATGATTCCATCGTAGAAATCCGCTTTGTTGAAGGTCAAATTATTATTACGCCGATTCCTGCGCCGAGTTGGACTCTTGAACAACTATTAGCAGATATTAATAATAACAATCTCCATCAAGAAGTGGATACTGGTTCTGTCGTTGGAAATGAAATTTGGTAAACCTATAGCAGATACCCGATAGCGGTGATATCGTTTGGATCATGTTCAATCCACAGGCAGGTCATGGGCAAGCCGGCCACCGGCCAGCCCTCATCTTATCCCCGCAAGCATACAATGGAAAAGTTGGTTTGGCCTTTCTCTGCCCTATTACGAGTCATGTCCAGGGTTACCCCTTTGAAGTCAAATTCCCTGATGGCTTAGAAGTGGGCGGGGCTATCTTATCTGACCAGGTAAAGTGCCTGGATTGGAAAGCAAGGCAAGCGAAATTTAGTTGCAAGATATCCCCTTCTATATTTTCCGAAGTCGTGCAAAAGTTAAACACCTTGATTAATCCATTACTTTAATTTAAGTCACTCACCCATTCAAATATGGTTTTACCTTCTCTAATTCAGTCTCGAGAGATAAGGTTTCGTTACTATCGTCATAACTCAGCAGTTCACCATAGCGGCCCCAATTGATCAGAATTCCGATTTGATTTTCTGCTTCTTCAGTCGGGAATTCAAGGCTGAGTGCGGTTTGGACCACATCCCATTTCAATTGATGCTTGTCAGACGATTGCAACATGGACAACAACCAGCGCATCATTGGAATACGACGCGCGCGTGAGGCGAAGATCTCTTTCCGCGCCAGGATGCTGGCTTCAGCGAAGGCCTGACCAATCGGGGTGATTTCGATATCCCCTTTTGCAATCGATGCGAAACCAAGCAGTTCTGCCGTTTCCGTCAGGCGCAAAAGGTAATTTGAATCAATCCCCAGTTGATCTTCGAGCAAATATATATCATGGATCGTCTTTTCTGTTTCAGAGAGATTCTCGAGCAAACCAACCAGATCATTGATTTCTATCATTGGTAACTGACGAGTACGCCCCCCCTCTCCAGGAGCTGATCCCAATTCTTCCTTTTCAGGCAGTGTCTGCCCGGCTAAAATCGCATACACCAAATCCACCTGGTGCTGGAATTCTGGCGATTTTCGTTTGCGTGGATGAGGTAAATTTATTTTATGCTCAGCAATGATGCGACCAGGTTGTTTATCCATCACGATAATACGATCTGCCAGAAAAACTGCTTCATCAATACTATGACTGACCATTAAAATAGCTTTCGTTGGGATCTTACCTTCGGTCCATAGTTCCAACAATTCACCCCGTAACGCTTCGGCAGATAGCACATCCAACGCTGAGAAGGGTTCATCCAGACAGAGCAATTCAGGTTCCACAGCCATGGCACGCGCAAAGCCTACTTTTTGGCGCATACCACCGGATAATTCGCGTGGATAGGCGGTCTCAAAGCCATCCAGCCCCACCCGATCCAGAAGATCTTCTGCCCTTTGGGTTCTTTCAGGTTCTTCAAGTCCCCTCACTTGCAACGCCAGTGTCACATTTTCAATGACACTCAACCATGGGAATAAAGCAAAGGTTTGGAAAACAATGGAAGCTTTTGGATTAACACCCCGCAGTTCTTCACCCCAATACAGCACTTTTCCCTGCGAGGGCTTTTGCAAACCTACAATAATGCGCAGCAGCGTGCTCTTCCCACAGCCAGAAGGCCCTAACAATGCAACAAACTCACCAGATGATAAGGTCATGTTTACATTTTCGACTGCTGTAAAACGGCGGTCTCCGGAGCCATAGACCTGGTAGATATTTTCAAGTTGTAATAAGGTTTTATCTTTCATGATTACTCCATGCGATATTTTTCTTCAGCCAGCCGGTACAATCGTTGCCAGACAAGACGGTTTAACAAAATGACCGTCAGAACCATCGCTAAAGTAGCGGCCAGTAATAATGGAAAATTACCAACAGCAGTAGCCTTGGCAATTAAGGAACCTATCCCGGTAACAGATAGTGTTCGACCCCCGAAATTCTGGTACTCCGCCACTATACTGGCATTCCAGGCACCACCACTGGCAGTAATTGCACCAGTGATAAGATACGGGAAAATGGCTGGCAGGATCAAAGTACGCCAGTATTGCCAACCTTTCAATTGCATCAATTGCGAGGTATATTTCAGATCTTGCGGGATAGCGCTGGCACCGGCGATGATGTTAAATAACAGATACCATTGAGTACCCATCAACATTAATAGTATGGCGGCCACATTCAATCCGCCTGGTAAATTCACAAATAAAAGTAACACCACCGGAAAAAGTGCTGTGGCCGGCACCGAGGCAGTTACCTGTACGATAGGTTGTAAAATTCTTGAGAAGCGGGGGCTGGTTCCAATCATCACTCCCAGGGGTATCGTCCAGGCCAATGCAATCACCAGGGCAATGACCACGCGCAGCAATGTGACCAGAACACCCCATCCAATCTGGAGCCATTCTGCCAAAGAAATCATAAACAACATTTGACCAGCCTGAGCTAGTCCGTAAAGAATAGCCAGCACGATTATGGTGACAAAAATAATCATACGCCAGCGGCTGCTGGATGCTGGAGCCTGCAATTCTGAGCGCATTGGGAAACGCTGTAATTGAAAGCGATCAAATGCTTCGTTGAGGGGATGAAAAAGTTTTCCAACCTTCCTTACCAGTTGTGAATTACTCATCAGATCATAAAACCACGAAGTGGGTTGGTCATCACTTTCGGTCATTTCAAGTTTGAAGCGATCCGACCAGGCAATTAAAGGACGCCAAACGAATTGATCCAGCATAACAACCGTCAAAATAAGTGCGGAAAGCCCCCAACCAATGGCACCAAAGTTATTTTGGTTCGCTGCTTCATGCAGATATGTACCCAATCCTGGCAAGCGAAAATCTCGTGAACCCACGGTAAAAGCCTCTGCCGCCATGAGAAAAAACCAACCACCAGCCCACGACATCATACTATTCCAAACCAGACTGATCATCCCAAAAGGCAGTTCCAGCTTTTTGAATTTCAACCATGTGTTGAGGCGGAAAATTGAGCTGGCCTCGCGCAATTCTTTGGGGATTGTTGTCAGGGATTGGTACCAGGCAAAGGTCAAATTCCATACCTGGCTGGTAAAGATGAGCACAATCGAAGCCAGCTCGGCAGCGGTTGTCTCTGGCATAATCGCACTCAGGCTGAGCAAGACAACTGGCAAAAAAGACAGAATAGGGACACTCTGCAACACATCCAGTAACGGCATAAGCAGTTTTTCTGCACTGCGGTTATACGCCGCCACCCGTCCATAAACCAGGGTGAAAACCATCGAGAGAATATAGGCAATCAGCATGCGTCCAACCGAAAGCAATGTATACCAGGGCAGGGCAGAGGGAGCAAGCGAGATGTCCGGCCCCTGGATAACGCTGGGAGCATTCAATGCCAGTCGTACACCCAGGTATAACAGAACGACAACAAACGCGATGGCAAGCAAATCACCCCAGGTGAAAACCCGGCTGCCTGGTTGTGAAGTTTGAAAAATTTTTCGATTTTGCGTCATACTTCCTGCACCAAAGGCTTTATTTTTTTTATAGATGTGATAATTTTTTGATTTTTTTCAGGAAAATAATGTTCAGCTAAATCCATGATTTTTTGCAGCTCACGGAGCCCTGAATATTTCATCGCTACAAAAATTGTAGATGGATATAACCTCACCTATGGTATTTTACTACGGTATCGGCATCATGAATGAGTGCAGATCGAGCGCTGATTGCAGTCATGATGAAAGCAATCAAGTATCTGGCAATACAAAAGATTTAAGGTGAACAGAGTTGTAATTCCCTGACTAGATTCATTATAATTAAAAAAAACATACTCATAAAGAGACAGAAATGACAAAATGCTCTGTATTTATTGCCACCAGCCTGGATGGCTTTATTTCCCGGCCCGATGGGAGTATTGATTGGCTCATGAAGGCTAATGAAAGGATGCCAGCGGCGGAAGATTGCGGTTACTCTCAGTTTATTTCCAACATTGACGCCATTATCATGGGACGAAATTCATTTGAACAGGTTCTTACTTTAGGCGAATGGCAATACAAGACTACTCCATTGTTTGTACTGAGTCGCAGCTTAAAAATTTTGCCAAAAAATACACCTGCGTCGGTATCCCTTATCTCAGGAAATCCAAATGAATTTGTTAAATATCTCTCTGCTATCGGTTTGAAACGTTTGTATATTGATGGCGGTCTTACCATACAAAGTTTTCTAAAGGCTGGTTTGATTGACGAAATTACAATTACTGTTATTCCGGTTCTTCTGGGTGCTGGCAAACCATTATTTGGGTCTCTCCCCCACGATATACACCTGAAGGTTCTGGAAACCAGGACTTATAATTTTGGCTTTGTGCAAAGTAAATACCGCGTAATAAAAAAATCCTGATATCCCCAATCTCTGAAAAAACTGGCCGGGAATAGCACTTATCTATACGATTTTACGTGCTGGGCGAGAATACTCATCATTCAAAACGAATAACGTTGGGCTTCAGAGTCGGCGCAATTCACTAAAGTCCCTGCAACCAGTGAATGCATAGTTTTCCTTTTTTATGCTTCTGGTTTAACCTCGCTTACAAATGTCAGTTCATCCTGAACCTCAGTACGCCAACCGCGTAATAGTTGGTGCAACGCCTGTGCTCCCACGATCGGCGTACTGGGACATTGAAATTCAGATGGATAAAAAATTATTTGGGAAAATTTACTTTCAATCCCTATTCCGCAGTCAGGCACTTGCAGAGGACTTAGATTTTTATTATAAAGGCCATCATTGGGAGAAAATTCAACCCAACCCGACAACAAAAGAGTATATTGATCGGATTAACTTTCTTTCTGACACATGGATCGAGGGGTTAGTCGCACATCACGATACACGGTATTTAGGAGATTTATCCGGGGGACAGGCATTCGGAAAAATTGTCACTCGGACATTTATTCTGACCTCAAATCAAGAGCTAGCATTTTATGATTTTCCAGAAATTGATAACCATTCTCAGTTCAAAGAAAATTACCGCCTCCTGCTCGATTCGATGAATGTGGAGGAAACAACAATCCAGAAAATCATCGACGAATCAAATTATGCTTTTGAGTTAAATCGAAATCTATTCGACTCATTGGCTGTGTTGATGGAATAAAATTACCCGATCTTTCTAGGCAAACAAACCTAAATCTCCCTGCATCTGGAAGCCTGGGAATATTTGTGCAACATGCGGGTTTTGCATCGGTTTTTGCAGTATCTCACTCAACACCTGCCGGTAATCGGTGGTAACCGCCAGGTCGCTGCGCTCAAAGAGCTGCTCGTTCGCCAAACCCGGCCACTTACCGTAAACCTTGCCACCCAGCACCTGTCCACCTAATACCAGCATGACACCTCCATGACCGTGATCTGTGCCCCGACTCTCATTCTGTGCCAGACGACGCCCGAACTCACTCATGACCACAACCGTTACGCGCCGGGCATGTTCGCGCTCAATATCACGGTAGAAACTGCTCAAGCCGGCAGCCAGATTACTGAGTAATATCCCCATCTCACCTTCGGTGCCATAATTCTGATCTTCATGGGTATCCCAACCGCCATAGTCGATGGTAGCATAGCGCAGGTTTGTGTTCATCTTGATCAATTGGGCTACCGCCTGTAAGTTACGGCTGAACTCATCATCCTGGTACTTTACACCTCCAGCCGGTTTATATTCCTGGTCTACCCGCGATTTAACCAACTCCAGAACATCCAGGGTGCGATTGGTGGATTGTGCCAGGTTACTTTCACCAGCATATAACTGACGCAGAACAGGTATTTGCAGATCAATCATGCCACCATCCCATAGTTGCAGATCATTGAATGAACTCAGACTGATGGTTTGATTGCTGCCCTGCAGCGCGGTTGGTTGCGAAGGGATTGCCACCAATGGAATACCCTCTTCTGAGGCAAAGGCATCTGCCAACCAGGCACGGCTGAGCCAACCACTATGGATGGTTTTTTCGCCAGGTGTACCCAATTCCATGTATTCGACTGCCTCAAAATGACTGCGGGTATTGTATGTTAACCCGACAGCATGCACAACAGCCATTTTTTGGTCCTGATAGAGTTCAAAAAGCGGTTTTAAAGCCGGGTGCACACCAAAACGGGTTTCGAGCGGCAGCAATTCCTTTTGTGGAATTTGCAAGGTAGGACGTGCTTTTTGATAATATCCAACGTCTTCACCAGAAATTGGCGCGACGACATTCAGCGCATCCCAGCCACCCCGTAGTGATACAACGACCAGGATGGGGTCATCGCTGCTGTTGGCAGAAACATTGAGCTGCTTAAAAGGGAAGGGCGTGAACAAACCAGCCATGAAAGCTGCTGAGGCAACACTCCCCTTTAAAAATGTTCTTCTTGTGATTGAGTCACTCATGATTCATCCTTTTACTTAACCCCGGTAACGAAATTGGGGGCTGATTAAGATCAAAGTTACTAATGCCGGTATCTTCTCACTGAGCTCTTCAGCATTTAATGGTGTATCAACACCGGCTTCACCAGCCGTGAATTGGATTAATGCTGTGCGTGATTCCGCTGGCAGGTTTTGTAATTGCCAGCGCTCCAGCCAGTAGTCGACCAGTTGTGTGGCACTGGATACCTCAACAGGAGTCTGAGCCAATAAATCCACACGCACATTATTCCCATCTTCTTCATCACTCCACCAGTTTTCCACCAGCCCGGTGATCAGGTTCCAGCCATAGATACTGCTCATCGAGTTAATCCAGTGTTCCGCTTTATCAGGATATCCATCCGGTTGGTGATGTCCAAAGAGTGGCTGCCCCATCATAAACGTGGTCCAATACACTCCCTCCGGCAACTGCATCATTTCAACATTTAGTGCACGCATGGTTGAAACCGCCCATTCCAACGGTCGCTTCAACTTGCCCCCGCTTGATTCTCGGAACTCCTGTGAGAGCAGGAGGGTCTTATAAACCTCTCTGAGTTGTTCGGGCGAGTCTTTTTCTTGCATGAAGGTGCGTGCAACCCTTTCCACAAGTCCTTGTGGCGGATCATCCGAGACAAAACGCCGGCAAAGTTTGCGCGCAATGTGCGTCGCTGTGCCGGGATGGCTGGCGAGCAGATCAAGCACGTCACGACCATCTTTTTGTGGGCTCTGGTCGGCAGGGATGTACTGGCCCAGAATGAACTTATTATAGCGGTCATGCCAGGGTTGGTAGTAGAGAAATGTCAGGCTGTCATCTACCTCTTCTTCACCCTCCCAAAGATCATCGTTCATGCGCCATCCGGTGAAACACCGGGCAGCCTCGTAGACGTCATTGTCAATATACCCGCGCACAAAACCGTGCTCGTCCTTCTCGATACTGGTCGGGTCTTGGATCCCCAGATAGTTTTCAGCACCCAAGGTGTGTAGTTCCAGTAATTCGCGGGCAAAGTTTTCATTCGGACCGGCATCTGAGTTCGTGCGGTTGTTGAGATAGGTTAACATACTGGGATGAGTGGCAACCGCCTCCAGAAATTGGCGAAAATTGCCAAAGACATGTTCGCGGATCACGTCACGATCATATGAGAGCATCAAAGGAGAGACATCATCCTGGTCACCATAGACGTTAAAGTGATTATGCCAGAAATCAACCAGCAATTCCTGTAATTGTTTGCGGCTGTAAATTGCACGCAAGAAAGTGGCTCGGATCAGTTCATAAAAAGGCTTGACGTACCATTGCCAATGACGGTCATCATTGTTTTTGTACGGATTGTGCGTGATATGCTCATAAGCCAGATCCTTGAATGACTTTTGCAGCGTTTCAAAGCCAGCCCTTTGTAGCCGCTCTTCAAAAACAGAATCGTCAATCGAGCCCGGGTTGAGTTGCCTATCCAGGAAATCTTCCAGAATTTTGTCATCCGTTGAACCCGCTGTTGATGAAAACAAAGGCTCGGAAGGGCGAACGCCAAAGGTAAGCCGGTTATTGATCAAAGTAGCTAAATCGTTTACGACTGGTTTCGTTTGCTCAGTGGTCGGGATTGTAACGGATGGCTTCGCACCCCCGCTGCCTGACTGTACTGTGGTGGGGAAAGGGTTGCCCGCCATTGGAGCTGTTGAGCTATCTGTCTGACAGCCAGCCAGGGTGGAGGCAGCTGCCAACACGCCGGCTGTTTTTAGAAATTCTCTACGATCCATCGCTTGTACCTTCCTCAAGTGGTGTCTTCTTTCGTACCCGTTTGGAAATGTATACAGCATTACTTGAGATTTCGCAAGAGAGATTAGAACGATGCCCAGCGTCAATCTCTCCAGAATTGGATATTCTGATAAAATCTTTCCATCTGGATTGCGAACAGGTTTCTACCATTATGAAAAGGATGCTAATGAATTTCGAAACCCAAGATGAAATCATCGTCGATGAAGAAATTTTCATTCGAAAAATCAGAAAAGAAGATTTAATTAGCCTATTTGAGGTGTATTCCGATCCAGAAGTAATGAAGTTTGCTTCCGAACCAGCCTTTTGTGATCTTTCAATGATGGATAATTTCTTCGAAAGTGTTTTGCATGGATATCACACGAAGGAGTACTTTGAATTTGCTATCCTATACAAATTCATACCAATTGGTACTTGTTCATTTCATTCATATGATAAAGAAAAGAAAGGGATTGAAATAGGATATTTGTTAAATAAGAAGCATTGGGGAAAAGGGATCATGACAAGATATCTTATCAAATTCATTGAATCGATTTCATTGGAACTCGATGTGCATTCAATTATTGCAGATATTGATTTAGAAAATGAAAGATCGATAAAATTGGTGAGAAAGCTTGGATTCTTACTTCTTTGCCGAAAACCACAAAACATGGGATTGGTACATCCATGATTTACCCCAGCAACTATTTACACAAAAAATCGATTATTCGCTTGGATCGGTTCGTAACCATCTTGTTCATCTGATGGATGTCGAAAATGCCTGGTTCTCTGGGTTGCGCGGAGCAGAACCTTCAAATTTCTCAGACCCACTTCACTTTGATGATCGCAAAAAATTACGCAGCGCCTGGGATTTGGTTGAAGAAAATATCCGCAGCTATCTTTCTGAACTCAGGGATGATATGTTATTTAACAAACCTTTGGACGGAGAGGACAAAAATCTGATGATTTGGCAAGTATTGATGTAAATGCTGAATCACGGTACGTATCATCGCGCACAAATTCTCGGGTTCCTCCATGATATGGGCGTGAAAACCGGGCCTCAAGATTAGATTTTACGTGTATGAGCACTTGTCGTAAATAAATTACTACTTTGAGCCAAGAAAAATTTGGAGATGTTTATGAAAATTACTCAATCAGAAGGTCATCTAGCAATCCCAAAAACCAGTAATGGTGGCAAGGTGCTGGTCTTACACGCCTGGTGGGGATTGAATCAAACGATCAAGGACTTCTGTAACCGGTTAGCGCAGGAAGGATTTACCGTTTACGCACCAGATTTGTATCATGGCAAGTTGGCAGACACAATATCTGCTGCTGAGGATTTGAGTACATCCTTAAATGAGAGCCAAACGAATGATATTCTGGATATTGCCACTAAATTTCTGGTTGATAATTCCCCTCATTCATCAAAAGGTCTGGCAGTGATTGGGTTTTCTTTGGGAGCTTATTTTGCTTTAGGTCTGACTGCCAGGGTCCCTGACAATATTTGCTCGGTAGTAATTTATTATGGCACGGGGCCTGTTGAGTTTACAGGTTCAAAAGCATCTTTTCTGGGCCATTTTGCTGAAATGGATGAATTTGAACCCCTTTCCAACATTGAAGAACTGGAGGCTGGAATAAGGAAAGCAGGCCGTCCGGTTCGTTTTTATACCTATCCGGGAACTGGTCATTGGTTCTGTGAACCGGATCGTTCACAAGCTTTTGACCCTATAGCCACTGCCCTGGCATGGGAACGAACGCTGTCGTTTTTACGGGAAACCTTGCTCTAATTAGCGAGGACGACGGCGTCCCCTTCCTGACCTGCTGGATGAATACCCGCTTTTTCGGTCCTGCTCATTTCCGGAACGAGGTTTGGAGCGCTGTGGTTTTGCCTGGCGAATACTTCGATCTTCTGAGGGTGGGACAACAGGAGCATAAAAAGTCTCCTGGTAAAAATCGTCCAGAAGCATAGCCAGTAAACCGGTACCTTCTTCCGTTTCACTCAATTCATGAGCAAGGGATAGGAAACGTTGCATTCTTTCCGTTCGTAATTTATCTCGGGAGCGTAAGCGTGCTTCCAGCAGGGCGATCACACGTTCTGAAACCACCCGTTCCACCATGGCGTCATCAGGCAAGTTACGTTCTTCTATCTTTAAAGAAAATCGTTGACCAATGCGCAGAAGTTCAGGTTGTTCATTAATATTGACTAACGTGATGGCAGTACCACTACTTCCCGCCCGTCCCGTCCGACCAGAACGGTGAATATAGGCTTCGGGATCTTCAGGTGGTTCATATTGTATGACGTGTGAAAGCTCCGGCAAGTCAATTCCACGTGCAGCCACATCAGTGGCCACCAGAAAACGTAGTGAACCCTGGCGCACGCGTGTGAGCACCTTCTCACGAGCAGATTGAGATAAATCCGAGGTCAGCAAATCAGCATCGTAGCCAAAACGCTTCAGAACAGTGGTCACATAGTCGACGTGCACTTTGGTATTACAAAAAATAAGCGCTGAGGGTGGATTCTCAACTTCAAGAATTCGTACCAGACTGCGATCTTTATCCATGCCAGGCACTTTGTAGTAGACATGCTCTGTTTCTGTCACGTGGATATGCTCACTACTGAGATTAATAAATCCTGGGTCGCGCAGAAACTCACTGGTGACCCGCATCACCTGCGGCGGAAAGGTGGCTGAGAACATATAGGTATTGATTGGATGATCTGGTAGATATGTTTTTACCCGCTGCATATCCGGGTAAAAGCCCATCGACAACATGTGGTCTGCCTCATCCAGGATCAGGAATTTCAAATCATTCAGGGAGAGCGAACGGCGCATCAAGTGATCGAGGATACGGCCAGGAGTACCAATGATGATATGTGCACCGGCTTTAAAGGCATCCAGCTGCGCACGATATCCAACACCTCCATACACTGCTATGGAGCGCACACCGATCCCACTGCCAAATAATTCAGCTTCAGTAGCCACCTGTAAGGCTAATTCACGGGTTGGAACCATGACCAACACCTGTGCGGAGTTTTGCAAAGGATTAATCATTTCTAGCATAGGCAGTAAATAAGCACCGGTTTTGCCGCTGCCGGTGTGGGATTGGATCATCATATCGCGTCGTGAGAACAGATATGGGATTGCCTTTGCCTGAACTGGCAGGAGTTCATCCCAGCCAGCCAGTTCTACTGCCTGGCGCATTTTCACCGTTAAATCAGCCAACCTGGCTTCTGGTAACACTTCCGGTTGGCTCTTTTTTTCAGTTTGTGGAGGGGTATTTTCACTCTTATTAGGCTTATTTTCTTCCATTTAGTCCATTTCTTTCTAAAGTTTTTCGACTTTCCAAAAATACACTTCTTATTGTAACTTGTATATTCCTGGAGATACAAATCAATCGGGAAATATGGCCACTTTTCATTTTTCCATAACTTGAGAAATCCAGCACAAATTAATAATGTTCTCCACCTTGCAATACAAACACATGATAAAAGTATTACGGAATTTTAGAGTTTGGTTTTTCCTGGGTGAAATTTCCATTAAATAAAAACAAAGAGTCTAAACCACCATTTGCATCACTTTAATGAAGATATGTCATAATATTTTTGGGTTTTCATGAAGGCGTAAACAAATAAATAAAACCAATCAGGTAAATAAAATGGCCAAAATTGAACGAATGCTCAATTCAAATCAGGATTTTGTGAAAATGGTTCTTGAAATGAGAATGGTAATGGATCATCTGAATAAGACTGACAGCAAGATTTCATATGAAGATGCCGTTCAGGAAGCAAAAGGTTATTTTTCTGAAAATCGGCAGGTATTTGGTATCTACCAAAATGATGAAATCATTGGTTATTCCGCTTTAAAGATAGAAGATTGTGTTTGTTGGCTGGATTGGTTGTATGTAAAACCTGAACATCGTGGAACCTCGGTTGCCTCTGATCTATTTAATCATGCTGAGACATTTGCGAAAGAATTGGGAAACGATCAACTTTACATCTGGGTCCATCCGGATAATCAGCCTATGCTAAGGTTTTTAAAGAAAAAAGGATATGATGTTCTCAATTTAATTGAGGTGAAAAAAAAGAAATTAAAACCAAATTATAAAATCGATATTTTTGGCAATGAGTTCCGATATTAAAAAATATAACGTATTCCTTCTTGATTTTACGATATTCAATGTAAAATGATTTAAGTTGTTGGTGATGACAATAATCATCAGATAGATGAAAAACAATGTGATGGAAATATTTATTGACTAGAATCGAAAGGAAATAAAAATGAGACTGAGTAGACCAAAAAATACTACCTGGATTGTTGCTGTAATTCTTGGCGTGTTAGGTATCATTGGTAAATTTGTGACCCTTCCTGTAATTTCCGGTTATGCCTTCTGGTTCGTTGTAGCAGGATTTGTCCTGTTGGCATTGGCAACCTATTTAAAGGATTTATAAATTCAGTATGGAAAAAATATTAGTAAAATCTTTTCACCATATTGAGAATTGGGTTGTTTAAAGGCAAAAAAACAATTCTATAAAAAACGAGTAGGATCTGAATAATCGATTTGTTTGAATTCAGGTCCACCAAAAATTTTTTGATTAATGTTCTTATCATCAGGAGACAGTATGGGTGCCTTACGAAGATTTCTAGGCATTTTTGTCATGGTTGCAGGTGTCATTGGGCTAATTCTGAGTCTTGCTGGATTGGTTGGATTAGTCATTGCCAGACCCATCCTGACCAGTTCGATGAACACCACCGTGGACACGCTGGTCGATAGTGTCGAAACCAGTCAAAAAACCCTGGAGATCACTTTCGATGCTTTGGATGCAACTGTAAATAGCATCAACGCACTTTCAGATATGTTGGTTTCCACTGCTTTAACTGTAGAAGACACCCAACCGGTTATCAACCAGCTTAATTTCGTTTTGGCCGAAAAATTACCCGAGACAATTGAAACCGCGACCGACTCACTCACTGCCGCTCAGAGCGCAGCTGGATCTTTAGAAACTGCCATAAAATCCTTTGAAGTTCTGCAAACAATTTTAGGCAGTTCTTATTTCCTCAGCGCCATAATGCCGCCAGCTGGAGAACCTTACAATCCTGACAAATCATTGGCTGACTCACTGGGCGAACTATCCAAAAGTATGGAAGACATGCCGGATATCTTCATCGATATGTCTTCTGACCTGGATAAAGCAGATGATAATCTGGTATTGGTGAAAGATAGTATGCTCTTAATGTCAGATAATGTGTCTATGATTTCAGATAGCCTCACCCAATATCAGAGGATGATCCGTGAATCCAAAACTTCTACGGACAATCTAATATCGATACTGGCAGGATTTCAAAAAAATCTGGATAATATTTTGAATGTCACATTCATTGTGATGGTCCTGTTTTTCTTGTGGTTATTGGCTTTTCAAGTAGTCATCTTTAGCCAGGGTTGGGAGCTTTATCGAGGTACAGCCGACGGAATGGCATCCACTGATTTGGCCAATGAAGATATAATGCCCACATCTGAATCTGAAACTCATGAAAATGAAAGTGACCAGAAATCCGAAGAATCTTCTATAGTACGAACAGACAATACTGAAGAGGAACCGGAATCATTAGAAAATTAATTAAATCTGATTTGTGGAGGAAAAAATGCAATTTACACTGGATACAAAATTCGGAACATTGTTAGATAACCCGCAAGCGAAAGCAGTCGTCGAAAAATATTTACCGGGTGTTTCCACCAACCCGATGGTCGCTTTGGCAAAAGGGATGACCTTAAAAGCCCTGGTAGCCACCCCTCAAGCTGCCCAATTTGGGATCACCAAGGAAAAGGTTGAAGCCGTACTCGTTGAGATAAATAAAGTCGTAAAATAGACTTCAGAATTCTTTGCAATAATTTAAAAATGATTGGTCTCAGAGATTAGGGCGAGATCTTTTGTTTGATATTTAGGTTTTTATAAATTTGATGACGATAAACACCTTATCATTTTATTTATTAAAATTGTTTCCTAAATTGTATTTCCACATCTATTATCGTAAAACAAATATATTCCAATGACTAATAAGCATCATTCAAATCCATTAAAATCTTGGCTTGCCCGGCATCATCCTTCAGGTTTTTTACTTGCCGCTCAATTAATCCAGTTGGTACTCTATGCCAGTTTCGATGATCCTTCCAACCAATGGGAATTGCTCAGTGCCACAGGTGCGCTGATTCTGGTTTTAGTCATCTGGGTGGTAAGTAGAAGCCCGGCATTGGATTGGATTGCCTGGTTTCTGGCGATTCCAGCATTTTTTTTATCCATATTCTCTGTAATTCTTGAAAACCCTTCATTGATCGTGTGGTCGTCGATTTTAGAAGCTATTCTATATTTTTACGCGGCAGGAAGCATGATCGTTTATATGTTAAACGATACCAGTGTAACCACTGATGAGCTGTTTGCTGCTGGTGCAACATTTACCTTACTCGCCTGGGGATTTGCGTATTCATATCTCGTATGTCAGGCATTGGTTCCGGATAGCTTCATCAACGGCGCACATCCTGGCGAACCGCTAACTTTCATTGAATTATTGTTCCTTAGTTTTACTAATTTGTCTGCAACCGGGTTGGGTGATATTTTACCGGTGTCAGCACCTGCCAGAGTCATTGCCATGCTGGAACAATTTTCAGGGGTTGGTTATATTGCGATTGTGGTCTCCAGACTAATTGGATTGACGACCAATTTCCAGAAGAAACGAAAAAGATAACCATCCTCCAGCAAAAATTTAAGATTAACCGACAACAAAAACACCCAAAAATATGAACATGATGATTTAGCTTGTAATATCAACTTTCCCGCAGAAAAAGCACATGAGATTGATATTCCGGTTATTGATATTCATCATTTAAATGATACGTTTTTGACTGATGGTTCAGATGACTGGCAACGCACCCTAAAATCCATCATTGACCTGGTGGTTACAGACCTGAGAACCCGTACATATGGCAAAGACCTGGTAATTGATGCATTCGATGCAGGGTACACTGTGAGTATCGTTTTGGATGGAAAAGGTAGCTACAGGAAAGATGCCTGAAAAACAAATAAAAAATCGCTTACTTATTCTTTCCAGACAATAATGCCAGCATATGGTCAACCACATCCGGATCGAATTGGGTTCCACGACCCCGGATTAATTCCATTTTTGAAGCCTCAACAGAAATTGAATTACGATAAATCCGCCGGATGGTCATTGTGGAAAAAGCATCTGCTACAGCGATGATCCTGGCACCCAGAGGAATATTCTCACCTCTCAGCCCATCCGGGTAACCTGCCCCTGAATATTGTTCATGGTGTGCGTGCACCAATGGCCGCACAGCTTCCAGACTTTTCGCTGGTTCCATTAAAGTAGAGCCATAACCTGGATGGCGGCGAATAATATCCCATTCATCCTTTGATAAGGGGCCAGGCTTGGTCAATATTTGTCTGGGGACCACCACTTTTCCGATATCATGGAGTTTCGATGCCAGCTTAATCTGTTTTATTTCTTCTCGGCCCAACCCCATTTGTTCCGCAATGCGAAGTGCCCACAATGATGTCTCATCACTGTGCATGCTGCCATCACACTTATCAATAGAGTCAGCTAATTTAATTAATGCCATTTCATAATTTTTTTGCAAGGAAGGGATAATTGGACCATAAAAAACCTTCATACTCGCTAATTGTGTTGTGAAAGGCGTGCCAGTAATATCCAGAAGATGTCTTTGTCCCCCCACGGGTAAGTCCTGATTTTCAAAGACAAAGAGACCGACAATACGTTCTTTCGTATTTAATTCAATCGGAATCATCAAATTTTGAGTCTGAAAAATCTGAACCCAGGGATTTTTATCCTGATCTTTTTGTTCAATTGTTGGAAGATCTGAATCGTTTGGATATTTTTTCATTTTTTGTGGTTGATTATCACTTAATTACAATAAACAGGTGCCATTTCAGAAACGGTTGGAACATTGAATAATTTAATGATCTGGCTTGAAAATTCTTCCAATGATCTGGCATTTATTTTCCTGATCCTGTTTTTAATATCATTTGGAAAGTTAAAACTTTCTCCACAATAACCAGCATCGATGCAATTTACCGGATTATTTAACAATTTTTCACGGAAACGCTTGTTGACCACAGCTGCATTCATCAGACGGCCAAATTCTGCTTTAATATCTTCGTTTTGAAGTTTTTGCATAGGATGGTGATTTGTCGAAATTTCATTTATTTGAGCTAAGGGAATCATATTTACTCCTCTTGTTTTCGGCTGAGTGACCATAATAAGACCACTACGCCGATTGAAATAAAAATATCGCCTAAACTGAAAGCTACTTTGTATGGAATCCACTCTGGCAATGTAAACCTGTCAATTAAAAAAACCAGGTTAACATCTTCGTAAGTGAAAATCTTATCTTTGGTCAAACCCAGACGGGCACCTACTTCCCAAATTTCAATTGGTTGGGTTGGAACCATTCGATGCAATGTTTCCGGAAGAATTGGCATCCAACCACCATTTAAGAAAATGACCAAAAAATTGCTGACTAAACCCAGCCCTAACAACCATACACCGGGTTGGAAAAAATTAAAGGCGCAAAATACAAGCAAGCCTAACATTGTGATGAATTGGATGACTGGAACAACCGCTTCAGGTATCCTCTGACCGACAATCGGAATATAGAATGTTAATACTTGAGGAATTACTGAAACGAATACCAACCATTCAAGGCGAAATTTTGGAAGTGTTAAGGTTCGATTTGTCAACCTGCTGCGAACCAATGTCGCAATCAGACCAATGATGATCGCAAGGGTTAGAATCATAAATAAGATCGTATAACCAGTAGATAACTACCTTTCAGTTATTAATTGATTAACGAAGTAGAAAAATTAATTACCAATGTTCAGGCCAGTAGCACCTGGGGCACCCGCGCCAATCACAAATAATACTAACATCAGAACAAAAACTAACATGCGGACATCCATGGTTCGGAAAACAACACTCAGTTTATTGAAAATTGAAGAAAACATAATTGAACTCCTTAGAATATGAATTTTGAAAACTTATTATTATGCAACCCGGTCTCAAAACAGGCATTAAAACGGTTTTTTCGATTTTCGTTAACTTTTTTCCTACGAATAATGGATTGCTTTCAGGCATCACTTAATAATCCATCATTGACCATATGAAGATGATACCGTAATGGATAAATACAATCGCTGTGAAGGGGGATGGTTTATTAATTGAGGAGAAATTCGTAAAGATCATGCGTTTGGTCGGAAGGAGGCGCATTGACTTCCCTCTCCAAAACTTCGACACAGCGTTGGTATTGATGCACCATGGCAGCACGGTTTCCCATGGCGGCGTAAATCTTCATTGCCTGGCGATAGGCATCTTCCAATAAATTATCTTCATTGATCGCCCGCAGGCAATAATCCAAAGCCAGATCATAATTTGATTGATTGAAGTAAATCATGGAAACCTGCAAAAGTATATTCAGAAAAATTTGTCTCAGATATTCGCGCGGGCTGAAAACCCAATTTTCATCAATTTCTGATAGGTAGTTGCCTTTATAATATTTAATCGCTTCCCGGTAATGCGTGAGTTTGTCAACCGGAACCTGAACCTGGTTTGCAAGTGCATTTTCTCTTAGGAAAAGCTCAACATCGTATTCATAATCAAGTTTATTATTAAATCTATAAACATTTTGATCCAAAATAATGCTGTCTTTCCCCAAAGCACGCCGCAGCCTGTAAATGGTGTTCTTGAATCGGAATTTTACCTCATCGATGGTCGCATCAGGCCAGAAGATCAGGCTCATTTCTTCTTTGGTCATTCCTTCCGGATGGGCTAACAGCATAAAAAACATATCGCGGGCTGCCTGCGTTTGCCACTCAGAACTGGTCACCTGATGATTGCTCAGAATAACTTGCATCCGACCTAGCGAGCGAATAAACATCGTAGGAGGTGAAAAAGGAATGGCACGGGAATTTTTACGCAATTCACGACGAAAGCCAGGTAATTTCGCCACAAACTGGTCAATCTGATTTAAGAAATGATCAAATTCACTTTGCATTAAATCAGGTGTGTATCCCTTTAACATCTTTTTAAATCGAGCAGCACTGGCCAGCATCGTAGCTGGTGGGTTTAGGTTTTCCAAACTGGAAAAAATGTGCAAAAGATGTTCAAGCACTTGTTCAGATTGGTTGAGGGATATATATGCCAGCACCAGATACAAATGAGCCTTTTCATACTGAACCCTATGACCACCCAATTCAAAAAATGCACATACTTTTTCCAATGTAGATAATGCATCCAAAGGTTTCTTTTCCAGTATTTTGATTCCGGAGAAATCCAAATCTATCAAATGTTGTTCCATCTGTGATCCATTAATCCTAACCAGGTCATACGCCTGATCAAGAATGTTGTAAGCTGCATTGAAGTCTTCTTTATAGGCTAATAATAAGGCTTTTTGAATTTTTATATATACCTGCAGAAAATGTTCCTGAGTGCGGTCAGCAATGACTTCCGCCATATAGTATGCCTGTAGCGCCTGATCATCCACCTGAACTTCGAGAAAAATATCTCCCATGCCGGTCAGGATGAAGGCTTCCATGCGGGCATAACCACAGGAGCGTGCATGTCCTAAAGCTTCCTCAAATGCCTGGCTTGCCTCTGCATAATCTCCCAGTAATTGATACAAAACAGCTAAATTATTGAGAATATTTGAAAGCCAAAAAGAGTTCCCTATTGATTTCCAGGAATCTAAAGCGATTAAATAATTATTTTTGGCATTGGAATAATTGCCAAGATTCTCATAAACCAAACCAATTTCGAGTTGAATGATTGCCTGATTTTTAATGTCGTTGATAGATTGCATCAAATGGAGCGCTTTTTCCAGTTCCTCAAGCGCATTTTGCAAATCGCCCTGATGAAAATAACATAAACCAATATCTCTCAGAGCTGACCCCTTCAACCTGAGGAATTGTGGGTCTTCACCAGCCAATGAAATGATCTCCTCAGCGTCTTTTTTGGCATCATCCAACCTCCCCGTTATCCTCAAACCAGCCACTCGCATTGATAAAGCACGTATCAACTTGGTCTTTTCGTTTGCATTAGCCAATGAGTCAATCGCACGATTTAGAAGTGAAATCGCCAGATTTGTATTTCCCATTACCAATGCCACATTTCCTTGCAAAGCAATAATATAAGGACGGGTGTTTAACACTTCCGTAGGAAGAGAATCTAGCCATGCAGAGAGGGTTGAAATTCTTGCTTTCAATATCATCTCTAAGCCGACTTGTTCTACCAATAAAATTAGATCATCCAATGAATCCAAACGCCGATAGATTGAAAAAGCCTGATCCCATTCTTCATTATCGTGGCAAAATTTTGCAAAACTATGTTGAATGGCAAAGGCAATATCAGGCTGCTGCTGTCTAATTTTTTTTTGAAGGAATTCAAGAAACAAAGGGTGATATCGCAGCCAATCGCCATCCTCACCAACCGGTACGGTAAATAAGTTTTGGCGCTGGACTTCATTTATCCATTGCTGCCAGGGGATATTTTCTCTGGCGATTACCGGGCCAATTATTTTCTCACAACGATCAACGTTGAATTCTTCTAAAAGACTGGACCAGAGTAAGAATGAACGCAAATCCGTTGGTAAGAAGTCCAGGATTTGTGAAAAATATTTATCTAAAGAAAAACCAGAAATTCTGTTAATTCGAGCACGAAGCGCCAGGTCTTCATCTTTTACCTGACTGGTTAGAACAATTCCCGTCACCCAACCTTCGGTCTCAAGTTGAATCTCTCTAGCCATCTCCAGGCTGAGGGATGGCTGTTGGTTGATTTGATAAAGCTGTTGGATCTCCTCGGGTAAAAATTCTAATTCCTCATAACTAAGGCCGTCAGCTTCCGAACGTGCTACCAAATGAGGTAAAACAGGCAGCGAAAGCAAAGTCCGGGAAGCCAGTACTACATGGCAGTTCTCATCCAAATCTGACAAAAGTCTATTGAAGAAGTTTCGAATATCCAGACTGTCATTTACCAGGTGATAATCATCCAGAACCATTAAAAAGTGTTCAGAAATATTTTCATAAATGTCATTAATAAACACAGACGCAATCAATTCAGGATCAAATTTAGTTTGTCCCCCTGATAATGCTGCGGCTGTTCTCTGACCAAATGCTGGAAAACGATTTTGGATGGATGCTGCAAAATAAGCAATAAACCGCCAGGGATCAATATCCAACCGGTCGATTGAATACCAACACACCGGCAGAGTGGTCTGCCCTATAAAGTCAATCAGCAATGAAGTCTTTCCATAGCCGGCAGGTGCCGAAACCAAAACCAACCGCTTTTCAATCATTTCTGTTAATAATTGATTTAAGCGAGTTCGATTAACCAGATCTTTTCTTCGACGTGGTGGAGTTATTCTTGTTCGAATTATGGTTTGATCGCCAAACATCACTTCTTCTAACCGGCTTCTTTGGTGAACTTGGATTTCCAATGAACAGCGGGACGAATGATTATAATATAAATTTTGTCCACTAATTTGATGTTATTTAGGTTGTTATTTAGTATATACCAAAACAGAAACCTATGAACTAAGTTATTCATATTCTGGGATACATATTGTGATAATGAGCAAATTTTTTGGAATATTGAGTTCAAATTGCACATCGGGAAGGTTTGTAATAAAAATCTTAATGAAATTTATGGGTTAACGAATAAAATATATAAATGAAAAGGCGCACATTCTCACTATACTTATTTATTTTTGGAGTTTTTCTGGCATTTATTCCGATTATATTTATCAGGATTAAGGATAGCCAATCTTTATCAACCCCTGAATCACTCAAAATCATTGATACGGATAGTGTGGAATTATCAGGCACTTATTATCATGGCTCAAACCCCTATGGCGTAATACTGCTTGAAGGATTCGGTTCTGACCAGATTACCATGACTACCCTTGCCAGCGAATTTGCGGCCAATAGTTGGCATGTGCTTACATTCGATTTCAGTGGACATGGGCGCTCTTCCGGGACATTGGCATTTGATAATGCCAGCACAGATCGTCTTGCCGGGCAGACTCTTCTTGCAATTCAGGAATTTAAGAATATTGCGAAGTTAAATACTAACCAAATTTTTCTTGTGGGGCATAGTTTAGGGGCGCGTGTAGCTCTGCAAACAGCATCACTGGAATCAAATCAACTAGCTGGATTGATATTACTGGGAACTCAGATAAATCTTTCAACCAATGTCCAATCTGAGTTTTTTACCGGTACTTCAGATATTGATTTGGAATGGATTCAATCCTTGAACCAAATCAACCCACCTGAGCCTATCCTCATGATCAGCGGTGACTGGGATGATATCCTAACCCCGGAAAGCGCAGAATTACTTTTCAACAAATTAACCGATGGAAATTATGAGCATCAAAATGGGACTTTTCAATCTCAAAACTCAGAATATCCAATTCGTGATCAAACCATCTTGCCGTTTCTGTTCCACAATTACGAACCATTTTCTTCCAGGGTGATTCGAGTAATAAATGCCTGGCTGCAAAATAAATTCGATGTGGAAATGGTGGATTCGTCTATGCCAATAATTCGGACTATCTCTTGGGTGCTCAGTCTGGTTGGTATTTTTACCGTATTACTTGTTTTGGGGAGCTGGTATTCGAAAGAGGATACTATCAAAAGCAAAACTTTAGCCATTAAGATTAATAATCTTAAACGATTTCTGTGGGGAAAAATAATTTTGTGGCTGGGTGCATTACCATTCGCGGCTATTCTTGGCGGTATATTCTTTTTTATTCCAATCGGAAAACCTGTATTGAATCTGATATATGTTTGTTTTATTGGCGGTTATGGTATTTTGCTATTCCTACTTTACAGGGTTGGAAAAGTGCCAGGTATTGAAGGAAAACTGGGCCAAACCACTAGATTTCCTAAAAGCAATTGTATGGGATTTTCAAATTTTGGAAGAAATAGAAACAAATTTTTTCTGGCATTTGGAATTACGGTGATCATTCTTCTATTAACAGCAGCGTATGCACGCACAGGATGGTTTTACGTATTTCCTGCAAACTTACGTTTGATCTGGTTATTTATTTTCACCCCATTCACCTCCCTCGGATTCTGGATTGGGATAAAAGAAGCGCAAATTTTGCCGAAGCAAAGATGGCCGCAAATCGCCCATATGCTGATAGGGCTCTTTCCTTTTTTTGTTTATACAATCCTAATGGCTGCCATTGGTTCTCTTTCCGGTATGATCGGTGGCTTTCAAGGTTTAATCATTTTGTGGCTGGTGATATCATATGGTAATTTAATCCAGTCACTCACTGAACTTCCCTGGTTGGCCGCAACCTGCATGACTACTTTGTTATATTGGTTGATTCTTCCACAAGGTGTTTTGTTTTGAAAAACGGCCATCTTTTCTAATTTTTCAGGAATTCGTCCTACTGAATAAGATAGCATCCTGAATTTGTTTGGCAATAATTACCTATGTTGGTATTGATTATCGGCGGATTACCCTTTGCTAAATGAGTAATAAATAGAAATATTTCCTTACTTTATTATTCCATTAAGCTTAAGTCTTGGACTTTGGTGGGATAATAGCAAAGGGGAAAAATGAGCACAGAAGCCTGAATAATCAAAGGGTACAGAAAATTCCGTACCCTTATTGTTTCCTACAATTCATATCAATTAATCAATATGAGGGATTAGAATGTGAAATCTCCAGATCGTTCACACGCATAAACTTCGGTACCACAATCGCTACCGGGTTACGGGCTCCATAGCTGGACGAAGTGTTGTAAACGGTTTGTTGTTTTGACATCCAGGCAACTTTATCGCCAAAGATATCCAACAAACTTTGTGTTACACGTACATTGAAGGGTATTACAACAGATCCATCCTTTTTGAGCAAAAGTGCTCCAAATCGTGAACTGGCAGTCACCAGAGCTTTGGATGGGTTAACAATATTCATGTAATGTAAGAAGGGAATGTAGAGAATATCATTATCACGTGGTAATTTCACGAGCTCGATAAGATTATCAACTTCCATGTCCCCACCCTCTAAAACCAGACTTTTATTCGGAATATTGTGCCCGGTAGCTTCCTGATTAAACTCGTCAGCATCATCCTGATACCAGGTGAATTTTTGGAAAACACCATTTACAAACAGGGGAAATAGTTTTCGTTCCAATCCCATTGAATCACGCGTTAAGGGAAAAGTCTCCAGACGTGTTGGATCATCCACCAGGGTAAATTTTTCTGAGAACACTTTCTTGCCAATGTGGTCTTCCGTCAGGAACGAGTATCCTCGCTTCATCAAGCCGCCGTTGAAACCAATCCAATTCATGAAGCTGAGCATTTCAGCGGTGGCGGCCGGTCCAAAAACGATGTCATATTTGCCAACAGGAATTTGCTGGGCTGGATCATTTGTATAGCGATCAATTAAGAAGGAGAGCTCAGCCTGCAATTCAAGCGGTTTTAAATCTGACTTTTTCTGGGCTGATTGTTCGGCTGTAACCTCCCATTTTAATTCAGAGTGTGCTAACACAATGGTAACCTGCGCATCTGAGGTTTGGATAAACTGTGTATGTTCTGATTTAGTGGAGATTTGTGCCAGAATATTTGTTCCTGAGGAGAAGATTCCAGACAGCGTAATCTTGTCTGTTTCCAGGTTTCTGGTTGCTTCATTAAAATAAGCTAATTTTTCTTCACCAGTCAAAGCTGCTAAGTCAGGATCGTACCCTTTTTGATCAGCAAAATTTTCTTTAAAATGTGGGATGCTGGGCTGGTAATTGAGAGGCATTGCGAATTTCACCATTTCTGCAGCAACATCCAGCGCTTGCTTCATTTCATCCAGTTTGTTCAAATCTGTGATCATCTCATAACTGGCTCTGCGTCGATCTTCAAAAACGGTTATCTCCAGACGGATAAGATGTTCGTTCGTATTCAGAGAAATGGCTGAATTGGCAAACCGCATCAGATAACTATCTTCTTCATGGTATAGGAAAACAGCTTCCACCTTTTTGGAAAGAGCATATTCGCGCAGTGATGTCAGGGTCTGTAAAATTTTCTCTTTCATGATTATTCTCCTATCCTTACATTGTCAAATCGACAGACTGGAATGCCATGACCGAGCTGCATAATCTGGTTCGGTTGGCCTTTGCCACAGTTATCCACGTAATGAACCTTCCAGGTTGATTGATCGCCTACAGCCGAAAGGGAATTGTAAAATTTGACTGTATCGCCTTTATATGTGGAATTCTTCACCACTTTGGTGACTTTGCCATCATCCACCAGCCAGCCAATATCACAGGAAAAATGGAATTGTTCGCGATTCGAACCAATTGACCAGCTTTTATCACCATCCAGAATGATACCTTTTTCGGTATTCTGGATTATGTCGTCCAGAGAACCATCCTCGCCCGGATCAATATTTATGTTGGTCATGCGTTCAATCGGTACCCGATAAAATGCTGTCGCGCGATTGGCACCGCTACTGCCATCAAAAATCTGGCGTTTAGCCAGGGCATTGGCCTCTTCCACCATCTGACGACCGGTGATCGCCCCCACCAGGATTCCTTTATCAATCAATAAATTATTCTGGGCTTGAACACCATCATCATCATATCCAAAGCTACCCGGGCTATTTACCAAAGTGGCATCTGCTCGGGCTGTCAGTTTCTCTGATCCATACCTTAATTTTCCAAAATCATCGAGCGTAACAAAAGATCCGCCTGCAAAAGCCAGTTCATATCCCAAAATACGATCAAGCTCTAACGCATGTCCAATCGTTTCATGTGTCTGTAAGAACATGATGCCAGGTAATAAGATGACAGCGCGATCCTCTTTAGGACATGGGTCAGCAACCAGCACCTGGTTTAACTCACGGACGATTCGCTCAGCATTTTCATTAAAGACCTGCATGTCCAGAGTTTCCCACCCACGGGTATCACCCATTCGATCGGGTAAATATTTGCGACCATGGGTTTCTCCCTCGGAATCCACACCCATCACCTGAATAGAAGGAAAAACTTCGATGATATTTTTTTCAATTTCACTTCCTTCAGAGTCCAAAAAAACGATTTGTTTGCGTACAAACATCATTTCACTGACCCGTTGAACAACTCCGGATTGATCGAGTTTCTCGTCCATAGCCTTCAAGAAACCCACTTTTTCCGCTAAAGATACGCCAAATGGATCAATTCGATTTGGGCTGGAAAAGGAGGCCTGAATAGCATCTTTTTCCGCCAGACGAACAGGAAATGTCACCCGCTCGGCTGCCACCCTGGCGTTATCAAAAGCCTTATCAAATAAATTGTCCAGGTTGTTAACATCTGAGGATGCCGAAAATCCCCAGGCATTTTTATACAGAACCCTAACACCCAGTCCACTCTCTCGTGATGATATTGTTTCCTTAAGATTACCATTCCACATCATCAAATAATTGGCTTCTTCCACAGGATACCAGCGCGCATCCACGTAGGTAGCGCCTGCTGCTTTAAGCCGGTCTATGTGTGCTTTCAATTGTTTTTGCATAATGAATACTCCTTGATGGAATTGGACATAAAATCCATGTTTAGTGTAAATCCAATAGAAAAAAGGTGCAAGCGTTTATGGCTATCAGGATGCCATTCACTTGTATTATTTTTAATTTATTCAATTAAAATATTCGATCAGGAGATGATTAAATAACTTTTGTTCCACATTCCGGACAGAACTTGGCTCCTTTTGTTTCTGTTCCACAATTTGGACAATGAGTTGGCTTCGGTGCCACTTCCACCGCAGCCCCACAATTTGGGCAGAACTTGGCTCCATGAGTTTCCTGTCCACATTGAGAACATTTTTGTATCTCAGGTTGGATCATTTGAGCTCCACACTCCGGGCAAAATTTGGTACCTGGAGCTGCCAGAACTCCATCATTCGGGCAACGAGCAGCCTGACTGGCAGCATTCTGAGCAGTCCGGGCAGCCTGTTGGACATTCTTGACAACATCACCCAAACCAAATGCACTTGCAAACCCTTTTAATGTTGCTCCTGCTTGTTCACCCCGTGCTTCGGATATTTCATTCGTTCTGGGACTATCTTCGCGGCAAAATCCAGTTTGGGTATCAAAGTCCGAAAGGCAAACCACTCGTAAACAGGTAGGGCATTCCCGAAAATTTACCTGAACTTGCTGCCAGGCTTTTTCAACCTGAGCCGGTGTCATCTTCATGCTATAGCGTGGGTCTTCCCCTACCACATTGTTGGCCACCGTATTGCCAAACAGCGGGACCTTTCTTAATAACCCACTGGCAACCTGTTTGCCAAGATCTTTGGTTACCGTTCCAGCGACATCCGGTGTGCTGCGATATTCCCGCCCACAGGTTTCGCAATAAAAAACACAATAGGGACCGATTCCATCATTACGAATATCATAATTTGGCATTCTCGTAAAATCAGACATCTCATTCTCCTTACAAGGAATTAAAATTAATAATATTTCCGAACAATGATTATTATAGAACCAATCTAAAAATCAAGTGTTAAATCAGATGGTTTTTAATATTGGTACCAGATCAATCAATTTGATTGATAAATAACGTATTAGTGATAGCTTTCACTCTCATACTTAAAAAATTCAGGAGATAATCTGTAAGCAATTTTTGGTTGGTTGGATAACTTGTCTTACCTTGCAGTGTCAATTTGTCAAATCTTAACCATCTTACTGATTATCCTAATGGCAGAAAACGAAGCAGTCTGGATAATCGTTTGGTAAACCATTTCTTACCACGGAGTGAAATAATCCAGCGCTTGATGAGGGGGATGCGCATCAATAACAGGATGAAAACGATTGAACCCATTATTATTGGGCGCAAGGTGTCCCCACTTAATGTTGAAATTGATCCTTTTACCGCCCAGACATAATGTAGAATCACCAATACCCCCACCAGATAAACAGTTTTATGTAAATTTTTCCATTTTTTCCCAAGAAGTTTCATCCAAAACTTAAAAGACGTGATTGCCAACATCAACAATAAAAGACCGGCCAGAGAACCCACAATTATGAACGGTTTTTGAGTTGTCAGGCGAAAGATTTCGCGCACATCAAATCCATAATCAACAACTGCAAAAGTAATAAAATGCAACGCAAAATAGAAAAATGCGTACAGCCCTAAAGCCCGGCGATGTCTTCCAATCTTCTTCCAGCCTGTAAGAGTTATCAAAGGAGTTACTGCCAGTGCGAGAATCAGTAAATTCAAAGCAGCCCTGCCCAGAAATTGTTCCACATACTGGATTGGATTGACAGTCAGTTGCTTCGCATATGCTTGATAAGCAAGTTCAAAAAGAGGAAATAGGCTTACAGCATGAATTCCTATCCGCAATGGATTGAATGAAAATTTTGGATATTCATTATTTTCATTGTTATGCCTAATTGATTGTTTATTGTTTTTCATATAATTCCTAATTGTTTTGAGATACAAGCACGCCATTATTCATCGAGAAGACTACGAATCGCTTTTTCCGTCTCGTCATATCTTCCTTCACCAATATGTTGATAGCGTAATAGCCTTTTTTATCAATCAGATAAATAGTCGGCCAAAAATGAGCATCATAAGCTTTCCAGGTTTCACCCAGGTTATCTGCTGTTACGGCATACGGAATATTGAGTTCCTCAACTGCTTCCTTCAGGTTTTCTATATCAGACTCATAATCAAATTCCGGGTAGTGATTTCCAATGATGATCAGGCCTTCCGATGAATACTTTTCGTGCCAGGTAATTAAGGAAGGAATAGTATTCCTACAATTAATACAACCAAATGTCCACATTTCAATCAAGACTACTTTACCGCGCAAATCCGCCAGCCGTAATGGAAAAATTGTGTTCAACCAAATTTCATTTGTTAATTCAGGAGCTTCACCCAGATCCGGTAAAGAAACTTTTTTTTAATTTTCTGTATTTTTCAGAGGACCACAACCACTCATGATGTATGTACCAATCACAATCAGAAAGAATAAAAAACGCATCAAACCTCCAATAAAAATTTTTGTATCATTTCAATAAATTGGGGCTCTGTTTTCTGGCGAGCCAACGCTCGCCCGAAAGGACGCCAACTCCCTTTTATTGAGATGTTACCAATTTTTATTCTAAGCTTTTGATATTACGAAAGTCTTACAGGCCAATGAATGAATAATTAAGGTTTCGGAAGGGTGAAAGTAAAGACTGTTTCCTGCCCTGGTTTACTCTCTACCCATATAACACCTCGGTGAGCTTCTACAATGCCTTTCGCGATGGCTAAGCCTAATCCAGAACCGCCAGCAGTTCGATTTCTGGATTTTTCCCCACGATAGAAACGCTCAAAAACATGCGGTAAATCATCTGGTAAAATCCCCTCGCCAGTATCACGAACGGAGACCCTGACTGTATTCTCAATACTTTCTGCACGTAATGTAACGCTGCTGCCCGCAGGTGTGTGCCGGATTGCATTGCCCACCAGGTTATTAATCGCTCTCCCTAACCATAAAACATCAATATTAATCGGGTCAACATTTTTATCAGCTGCACCACTCAGAAGAATTCCCTTTTGCTGGGCTACACCCGAAAAACTCTCCAAAGTGTCAGAAATTAAATCTGAAAGCGAAGCTGGTTCAAGCATAAGTGGAATTCCACCTGCATCTAGTTGGGATATCTGAAATAAATCATCAACCAGGTACGAAAGGGAATCTACATGTTTTTTTGTTTGTGCCAGGTAATTAGAGACGATTTCCAGGTCAGTCACAAATCCATCGGATAATGCTTCCACTAAAAGTCGTATAGAGGATAAGGGGGTCCGTAGATCATGCCCCGCCCAGGTAACCAGATCACGCCGCAGGGATTCCAGTTCCTTTTGTTTTAGATCAGCGGTTTGGATCTTCTCAGCCATTTGATTAAATGAGTGTGCCAGTGCTGCTATTTCATCATTTCCGGGTATTTCAACACGTGACGATAAATTGCCACCTTCAATAGATTTAGCTGCGATTTCAAGTTTTTTAATCCGTTCAATCAATGTACTGGTGAAAAAGCTACCCAGCACTACAGCAATTCCGCCAGCAAATACTAATAATACAGTCGCCAGTAATAAATCATGCTCACTGGCAAACATCAATCGGGCTGTCAACCATACATTTAAAAAGGTTAATAAACTGGCCAAAATATAGGTTCCCAGAAGCACCCAGCGTAAAGACGGTGCGCGTTCTATCCAATTTAAGCGATAGGCACCATATCCAATCCCAATTGAAATCACCGCAGTAAAGGAAAGAAATTGAGCCATGTGTTCCAAATCCCCCATGGGAGGGCTCATTAACCAGTAAAAGATGACCAGCGAAAGAATCACCACGATGATGATTCTGCCAGCAAATAAAAATGGTCGGGATTTGTTTTGATTCTGGAATTTACGGTTCAAATTTATATCCAATCCCCCAAACGGTAACGATGGTTACCGGCGAGGTGGGGTCTTTCTCAATTTTTTCACGCAGACGCCGCATGTGTACTGTGATCGTGCCAGGGTCAATATAATGAGAAAACCCCCAAACATTCTCCAACAATTGATCCCTGGTGAAAACCTGGCGGGGATGCAGCGCCATAAAGTATAACAAGTCAAATTCTTTAGCAGTCAGAATAACTGCTTGGCCATTCAGAGAAACATCCCTTGTTTGTGGATTGATCGACAGATTCTTAAAAACCAGGATTCCTGAATCGACGTTGTCAGTGTTTGACCTTGCCCGGCGCAGAACAGCTCTTACACGAGAAACCAATTCCTGCGGACTGAAGGGTTTGACGACATAATCATCGGCACCTAATTCCAACCCGGCTATGCGATCGCTCTCTTCACGACGCGAAGTCAACAAAATGATAGGGATGTCTGACTTATCCCGCAATTTACGGGTGAGTGTAAATCCATCCAGACCCGGTAACATCACATCCAGGATGACAAGATCCGGCAGTTGCTCTGTTAACGAATCTAACGCTTTTGTACCATCTGAAAAACAGGAAACATCATAGCCCGCCCTATTTAGATACAAACTGACTATCTCACTAATACTGGGTTCATCTTCAACAATTACGATCTTTATCATTTTATTCTCTTTAGATACATTTTACAGGACAATTATTGCATAAATCTTACACTTTCTTCATCGAATTGCAAGATTTGTTCACTTTTTCCGTAATATTTTATTTGTATGCTGGAGAAAATTACTTTTAGGAGGTTCAAATGATTAAGAAATTGGTAATCATCGCTCTTTCAGCTACTTTTCTTCTCTCTGCCTGCGCTCCGTCTGTGAAAACACCGGAGGCAATGATGGAAAAACCTACGGAAGCGATGATGGAAAAAGCCGGTGACGACATGATGGAAAAACCATCAGAAGACGGCAAGATGGATGAATCGAATGATGAGATGATGGAGAAACCAGATGACGAAATGATGGATGAATTGGCGGACGAGAAGATGTCAGAAACCGGCTGGTTTGGAACAACATTTACAAACGTCAGCAGCGGTGAAACTTTCACGATTAACGATTTTAAAGGGAAGGTCGTTTTAATAGAAAACCTGGCGATGTGGTGCTCGAATTGTAAGAAACAACAGGAGCAGGTCAAAATCCTGCACGAATTAATCGGTATGGATGAAGATCTGGTTTCGATTGGTCTCGATATTGATACCAATGAAAATGCTGAGGACTTGAAAACTTATACCGCCGATAATGGTTTTGATTGGATTTATGCAGTTGCCTCGCAGGAGGTAACCCGTGAAATCGCTAATTTGTATGGAGCTCAATTTCTAAATCCCCCTTCGACTCCCATTATTATTGTTGATCGAAAAGGCGTGGCACATCCCATGCCGTTTGGTATCAAGAGTGCTGAGGATCTGAAGAGTTTTATTGAACCATTTTTATCTGAAAATATGTAAATCGATCAAATCAACAACCGCTGAGAATGACTTTTCAGCGGTTGTTGTCACTGAAAGGAAACAATGGAAGCAATTCTGACATCAATAGGGTTGGGACTACTGGCAAGTGCCAGCCCATGTATTATCCCGCTGTATCCTGGGTACCTGGCCTATCTAAGTGGTGCAAGTGCCGATCGTCAACGAAAAGGTCGTCATTTTCTGGGGTTTTTGGTTCTGGCAGGGGTTCTGACAATGATGCTTCTATTGGGTTTTTTGATCGCGCTGCTTTCTATCTCCGTTGGTAGAGCCCTGTCAATCATTATTCCAATTGCAGATTTATTGCTGATCACCCTTGGTGTTTTACTCTTGCTAGATAAGAACCCATTCAAAACACTCCCTCAAATCAAAGTTCCTGTTTTGAAAAATCCGTATTTTAATGCTTTTGTGTATGGTCTATTATTTGGACCAATCGCCCTGCCCTGTTCAGGACCGCTGGTGGTTGGCATCTTTGCGATTTCGCTGACAACAGCCGAAGCGTTCAGCAGGTTGAATGTTTTTCTCTGGTTTGGATTGGGGTTTGGCTTACCGCTCCTGGCTTTGTCATTAATTTCCGGTGTCCTTCAAAGAACAATTACCCGCTGGCTGGCGACTCATTCAAGATTGATTAATGTGATGGGGGGAGTGCTTTTAATTGGGATTGGGATTTATGATTTCATTATGAACCTGGATTTGATAAAATTAGTTCTGGGATTTTAATTCAAGAATCAGGCTTTGAGAAATTAAATAAGGATGACATAACCTGGCATGGAACAAAGAATTAAAGATAGATTTTCGAACGACATTTTGATGGAAGCAATGCAGCGATTTGGAATTCAAAAGGATCAAATCAAAATACTGGATAGCTTCGAAAGCTTTATTTACGAATATTCAAATGCTTTGGGATCCTTTATTCTGCGATTATCCCACTCCATACGCCGGAATGAATTCTTAATTCAAGCGGAGGTCGATTGGATTAATTATCTCGCCGAGCATGGCGTTTCCGTCTCCAATGCAATCTTCTCTCAAGACGGAAGCCTGGTGGAGGTGATTGATGATCATCAAGGGGGTGAATTTCTGGTAACTGCTTTTGTAAAAGCCCGGGGAGAACCGCCCTGGGGTCGATGGACTCCAGCCTTATATGAAAGCTATGGTGAATTACTAGGGAAAATGCATGCACTCACCCAGCAATTTAAACCCATTCTTGCGGAAAGAAAACGTCCCGAATGGGATGATCCCATTTTCGATTTTGTGGGTCAATTTCTACCTGAAAGCGTATCTTTGATGCTTGAAAAATATCGAGCAATTTGCAAGCATGTCAACAAACTTCCAAAGAACAGCAATACCTATGGATTGATCCATCAGGACGCCCATGGAGGCAATCTATTTATTGATGAGAAAGGCCAGATCAGCTTATTCGATTTTGATGATTGTTGCTATAGCTGGTTTATCAATGATATTGCTATGGTGTTGTTTTACATTGTCATGGATGCAGAAGACAGAGAAGCATTCACGCAGGAGTTCATGCTTCACTTTTTGCAGGGTTACTTACGCCATTGTACATTGGATTTTGATTTGCTCAATGAAATTCCTTACTTTCTAAAGATGCGCGAGATTGAGCTTTATGCTGTCATTCAACGAGATTTTGATCTTGATAATAACTGGGTGAATCGTTTTATGAAAGATCGTAAATATTATATTGAAAATGATGTGCCATTTATCAACTACGATTTCAGTTTATTGCAATCTCTACTTTAGCCACTGAATGCATGCGAAAAATGAGTAAAATAAAACTAGGTGATTAAACCATTGATAATAAAGCGATCTATGCTGTTTTCCAGGTTATGAATGTTCAACCACTCAGCCAAATCGATCTTTTGATCAGGTTTTTTTTAGAAAATAGAAACCGGAGGAAAATATGTCAGAAACAGTGCTTGTTACTTACGCTACCCGCTATGGCTCAACAAAAGAAGTTGCTGAAAAAATTGCAGAATATCTCAAAAAAAGAGGCGGGATCGTTGATATCATTCCTAGTTCTCAGGTAACGTCACTGAAAAAATATCAATTTATAGTTATTGGAGCACCTTTTTATGTTGGTAAAATGTTAAAGGATGCAAAATCATTTATGCAGAAGTTCCAAAATGACCTCCCGCAGAAAAAAGTAGCATTTTTCGCTCTCGGCCCACTCCGTGATGATGAAAAAGATATCAGCAAAACAAAATTACAACTTGAATCAGAACTGGAGAAGTATCCGTGGGTAAAGCCAATTTCTATGGAGATGTTTGGCGGAAAATATGATCCCGATAATTTAAATTTTATGGATAAATTTCTAACCAAACCATCAGCCAGCCCCCTGCATGGTTTGGAAGCGATTGATATCCGAAATTGGGAGGCGATTGATAAGTGGGCTGAAGAACTTCCGATTTCGTAATTAAGGAGCAAAAATGCCGCCAAATCCTTCATTTAACACCATCGATGAATACATCACTCAATTTCCAGAGGATATACAAAAAATTCTCCAGCAAATCCGTGCCGTGATTCAAGAAGCTGCCCCTGAGGCAACTGAAAAAATCAGTTACCAGATGCCTACCTTTTACCTGAAAGGGAATCTGGTGCATTTTGCTGCCTTTAAATCTCATATAGGTTTCTACCCGGTTCCCACCGGAATAGAGAAATTCAAAGATGAATTAGCTCAGTTCAAAGGGGGAAAGGGTTCCGTGCAATTTCCGCTGGACAAGCCAATGCCATATGATCTGATCAGGCGTATTGTTTTATTCCGTGCAGAAGAAAACCTAAAAAAGCCTGCCAAATCAACCGGGTAAAATTAGATTGAACAAGCGTAGAAAAATTCAATTTGATTTTGATGGTTTGGTTCAACAGATTGTTGATGGCAAAAAAACAGCCAGTGTTGTCCGGTTGGGGGAAGTGGATATTGCAGAGGGGGATTATGATGACCCACTGGTCGTAGGCGAATATTATGATGTATATGACAGCCACCTTATTGTTAGAGCGAGAATAAGAATCGTAGCAATGGAATTATGCCGTTGGGATACTATTCCAGAACGATTATGGCGTGGTGAAACCAACATCAATGCAGATGAATTTAGAGAGGACCATTTATATTATTTTGAAAATATCACGCCAGATTTGGAGTTTGTAGCCTTTTATTTCGAATTGGTAAAATAATAGAAGTAAAGACTACCAAATGAAATCCATGCCTCAAACCATCATTTTGCCTTACTCAAGAGAATATAAACACGATTGTGCCAGTATCCTCACAGCCTTGCCAGATTGGTTTGGCATACCAGAAGCCAACGCATTCTATATGGAAAATTTGAACAAGTTTCCATCCTGGGTGGCGATGATCCATTCAAAAGTGGTCGGGGTTATTTCACTGGAAAGGCCATTTCCCGGATCCTTCGAAATTCATTTCATGGCTGTTCATCCGGATTATCACCGGCATGGAATCGGGAGATTATTGGTGAATCGTGTTGAAGAAGAAGCCAGAAATGATGCTGGAAATTGGTTGGTCGTAAAGACTCTTTCACCATCTCATTCAGATCCTCATTATGCCCGTACGCGCGAGTTCTATTCAGCTTTGGGGTTCAGCCCCTTGTTTGAATCAGATACAATTTGGGGACCAGATAATCCAGCCATTATTCTGATCAAGCAACTTTGATCAATCCAATTGGGTGTCAACTCAGGTCCAAAATAAGTTTTTCTTCCAGCAAATTATTATACAATCAGTGTATCTGCTAACTCAATAATTTTTTGACTTGATCTGATCCATTCCTGATGAGGAGAATTAAATATGAAAGAACCTCGTTTTAAGTCCTTTAATTATGCCATTGGCATGTTCGGCACATCGATTCCCATCAATATGTTTAAAACGTATGCTGCGATTTTCTATGTAGATCGCCTGGGACTGACAACCCTGCAACTTTCATCGATCCTTTTCTGGTATGCCTTTATCGATGCGATCGATAATCCGGTTTATGGTTTTCTATCCGATCGCACTCGCAGCCGTTGGGGACGCCGACGTCCCTGGCTGGTGATCGGGACTCCCTTACTGATATTGTGTTTTATTGCTTTTTATAGCACTCCTGATTTTCTATCCGGTAAATCATTATTTGCGTATGCCATGTTATTTTATATCCTGACCGGTACACTCGACTCGGTCATTAACGCCAATTATGGGGCTTTGTTTCCTGAATTATTCCGTACCGATGCCAGCCGGGCAAAAACGAATGCCCTGCGTCAGGCCTTCCAATTGGTAGCGATGATCATCAGTATTGCACTCACCCCCATGGTGACCAGTGCCATTGGTTATAGCAACACTGCCATTGTATATGGAATTTTAGGTGGTGTGGTCATTCTGTACATGGCATTCACCTCGAAAGAAGTCGAATTTGATGAGGATGAAGAAAAACCTAAATTCTGGGATAGTTTGAAAAGCTTGTTTATCAATCGCAAATTTTGGCTGGCAGGATTGACGAATGCATTTTACAGCGCTGCCATGGCTTTGGTGCTGGCCTCCTTGCCTTTCTTTGTCAAATACACCTTAAAAATTCCAGATAATCAGTCCACTTTTTTGTTTGCCTCGGTACTGATCATTGCCATAGCCTGTGTGGCTGTTTGGGCAAGGTTGGTTAAAAAATATACTTTGATACCGGTCTGGCGGGTGGCTTTGATTGCATTAGCGGTCGCATTTATTCCACTCTATTTTGCCAACTCACTGGCAACTGCCATCGTTGGCAGCGCTCTGGTAGGTTTTGGATTTGCTGGGGTGATCACCACCATGGATTTAATTGGTGCCAAAATCATGGATGAAGACACCAAGAAATATAATGTGCGCAGGGAAGGCATCATCTCAAATGCTTTAGGTTTTATGAACCGCCTGAATGGTCTTTTCACCAGCTTTGCTTTCTATTTGATCTTTGTCATTTTTCAATTTGAGAGTGGCAATAATCCAGGTCCAGATCCGGCAAATGCCTCCCGCTTTCTATTAACCGTCTTCCCATTTGTGTTGATGGTGATCAGTTTTGGATTTTCGTTCTTTGTAGATTTTCCCAAAAATGATCCCACAAAACCTATGGTGGAGCTTCATCCAGAAGGAGGTGTGTAATGGCACTGATCAGGTTAGACCACGTTCCCGAAACGATCGGTGTTAATGTGCCTGTCAACATTATTCTGCCTGATCCGGGAAAGATAAAAAGTATCCCGGTCCGGGATCGAAAAGTCTTATATCTTCTGCATGGGCTCAGTGATGATGGCAGTGCCTGGCAGCGCTTTTCCTCCATCGAGACCTATGCCAATGCCTATGGACTGGTCGTGGTCATTCCTTCTGCTGGTCGAAGTTTCTACACCGATCAACCAAACGGTCAGGCTTATTTTTCCTATCTGGTAGAAGAACTGCCCCAATATCTGGCAGATGTGTTCAATCTTTCTCCGAAACGGGAAGACACGATGATAGCTGGGAACTCCATGGGCGGCTATGGGGCGTTTAAGGCTGCCTTCTTGAAACCTGATCTATACAAAGCCGCTGCCAGTTTATCAGGCGTCCTATCGCTTGCCATTCTGAATAATGCCGATGATCCCCGCCAGGCAGAATTCCTGCATTTATTTGGCAATTTTCAAAAATTGCCTGGCAGCATGCACGATCCGGCAACCTGGATCAAAAATGCTATGAAGAATAATATCCAACTACCAGAACTTCATATTGCTTGTGGTAAGCAGGATGATTTATACCCATTGAGTGGTTTTTTCTACAAAGCCTGTCAGGAAGCCGGCTTCAACGTCCATTATCACGAAGAAGATGCGAAACATGATTGGTTTTTCTGGGATAAACAAATCCTACGCTTTTTAAATGAAGTTTTAGGACCAATTCCCTTTGATTAGAATTTTCATTGGAGGAAGCTATGCCTGCTGAAGAAATAATCTTTATTGATGAATTTATCGAACACTCACAACAAGGCACCTATTTTACACTGCCATTTTATGTCTTTTCTGGAGCAGGATCAATTGAGATCAGATATCAGTATGCCCGCTATGATCTGGAGGAAGTTCAAAATGAGACCTTTCTCGCCAAAAATAAACCTGAGATCAATATCATTGATTTTGGTTTAATAGGCCCGGATGGTGAACAAATCGGCATGTCCGGGTCAGATAAAACGAGCTTCCTTGTCAGTGAAACACGGGTAACACCTGGATATAAACCTGCTCCCATCCTCCCGGGGGAGTGGAAAATTCTGGTAGGTGCTTATAAGATCGAACCGGCAGGGGTAAAGGTTTTTTACGAAATCAAAATCACGCCAAAAACCCTGCGATTATTAAAAGGTGACCTGCATACGCATACGTTCGCGTCTGATGGTGTGCACAGCATGCACGAACTTGCCTGGAAAGCCAAACGAAATGGATTGGATTTTATCGCCATCACCGACCATAACCAGATGGTTTCAAAAGCTGCCTTACCCCAGGTGGAAGGCATTACGTTAATTCCGGGTGTGGAATGGACCCATTATAATGGTCATGCCAATTTTCTGGGGGTCGATAAACCCTTTGATGGCTGTTTTGCCACCAATTCTTTGGAAGAGACACAGAAGATATTCCTCAGCGCGCGTGAGCGTGGGGCACTCATCACGATTAACCATCCGTACGAAGAATGCTGTGAATTCAAATTTGATCTGGAAAAGCTACCTTTCGATTGTCTGGAAATCTGGAATGGGCCGATGCGCGAATCCAACCTGAAAGCAGTCGGGTTATGGCAAGCCCTTTTAACATCTGGCAAGAAGATCCCAGCTTGTGCCGGCAGCGATTATCATCGTGATACTCCTTTTATATTTCTGGGTGGACCGACCACCTGTGTATTTGCCAATTCCAATGGAGCCAGTGATATTCTGGCTGCTCTCAAAGCCGGGCATGCCTACCTCATTTTTGCACCCAATGGCCCCACGTTGGAAATGACAGCAGGGGATGAAGCAATTATGGGTGATAGTATCTCCTGGAAGGATATTGATCAATTCAAGTTCACATTGACCAATTTACTGGCGGGAGATAAAGTCCGGGTAGTAACCGCCTCAGAAAGTGCAGTAGTTTGGGATACGCCACAAAATGGCAGTTTTGAAATGAACTTCTCGATGGAAAAACCTGGATTCGCCCGGGTAGAAGTGCTGCGGGCTTTCCTACCTGGTTTGCCGCTCCTGCCTGCTTTAATATCCAACCCAATTTATTTTGATGCAGAATAATTTTTTCTAAAGGTGTGTGATGCCTGCAATTTTTCCGGTGACATCCTCATTATTATCTCCACAAGCCATTGCCACTGAAGTACTGCCACAATTTGGATTAAGCAAAAATACCAAATGCGAATTCTTTTCCGGCGGGTTCAACCACACCTATCGCATTACAACTGAATGCGGAGTCACCTACTATTTAAGGAGTTACCACCGGAATTGGAGAACGCTGCCGGACATCCAGTATGAGCTGGATGTGCTCAATCACCTCAAAGAAAAGGACTTTCCAGCTGCTCAACCTATCCCAACTCTTGAAGGGAATTACTATTACCCGCTGAATGCTCCCGAAGGCATTCGTTATATTGCCCTGTTCACAGAAGCTCCCGGACCAGAAATCACATACGAGCATGAACCTGAAACAATAGCCAGGCAGTATGGGCAGGCGGTGGCCCGCATGCACAATGCATTGGAAGACTTTCACAGCCCGCACCAGCGTTTTCAATTGGATCTGGATTTCTTCACCGTGGAACCATTGAAAACCATTGCTCCTTTCCTCCTGGACCGTCCTGAAGATGGGAACTTGGTGCAATCATTCGCTGAAACATTACGGCAGAAAATTCTGGATGTACCCCAAAGCTCATTGGAGCTGGGATTTTGCCATGGAGATTTACAGGGATTCCATGCGAATGTTTCTCCCGACGGCACATTAACCTTTTTTGACTTTGACTGCGGAGGATTTGGGTTTCGTGCTTATGATCTGGCTGTGTTTTTGTGGTGTTGCCGGTTACAGGATGCAGTCGCTGCCCGCTGGGAACCTTTCCTGAATGGGTACAAAGAGGTACGATCATTAAATCCAATGGATGAAATCGCCATTCCGCTTTTTGTATGTGCTCGCTATCTCTGGCATGTTGGTGTCCATACCCGAAATGCTCCAGATTGGGGATTGGATTTCCTGAACAAAGAATATTTCAGAGATCATCTGGGCAGATTACAGAAAGCCCAGGATGATTACCTGATAGAATAAATTGACTTCGCTAAATAATTCTAAAGGTTTTCTGCATGACCCATAACATACCAACCTCGTCCAGATCCCATCGCAATGCAGTTCTCCTTGCCCTATTTGTGACTTTCCTATGGTCAACTTCCTGGGTGCTGATTAAAATCGGGCTAAAATCAAGCTTGCCTCCAGTGACATTTGCTGGTTTACGCTATACATTGGCTTTTCTATGTTTGCTCCCGTTCGTATTGTTGAACTCAACGCACCGTAAAATGATCAGGAATTTATCAAAAACAAACTGGTGGCAGCTAGCCCTACTGGGGTTGATTTTCTATTCGATTACGCAGGGAGCGCAATTTATTGGGCTTGCTTTCTTACCAGCAGCTACCGTTACACTCCTTTTAAACTTTTCTCCCATTCTTGTAGCACTCTCCAGCGGAAATATGAATAAGGAAGCAACCACACTGGCTCAATGGGGTGGAATTATTTTATCTGTGCTTGGAGCGATTATATATTTTCTTCCATTAAATATTCCTGCGGGTCAATCAATTGGCTTATTGGCAGTGATTATCGGCGTGTTGGCAAATGCCAGCTCCTCACTTCTCGGCAGAACATTAAATACTCAGGAAGGATTACCTGCAATTCTCATTACTACGATCAGTATGGGTATTGGAGGGGTTCTTTTGCTGCTCGTAGGCGCATTCGTACAAGGCTTTGGAAAACTCGCTCTCCAACAATGGTTAATCATTGCCTGGCTGGCTGTCGTCAATACGGCAATCGCTTTCACACTCTGGAACAAATCCTTACAAACACTCACCGCAGTAGAGTCCAGTATTATCAATGGCTCCATGCTGCCTCAAATTGCTATCCTGGCCTGGTTACTCCTGGACGAACCATTGAATCTGAGGCAAACCCTGGGGTTGGGCCTGGTATCTGTCGGGATCCTTATTGTGCAGGTCTGGCGCGGCAAATTGAATCAAATCAGGGATGGTACCATTGAGCAAAGCAAATAAAACTTCCTTCATTGATTGTGTTGCCATCCTCTTTGACCTGGATGGTGTATTAATCGACTCCACCCGTTGCATCGAACGTCACTGGCAGGAATGGGCACAAAAACAAAACATCCATATCAAAATAGTACTTAAGCATGCCCACGGGGTGCGGACGATTGAGACTATTCAAAAAGTGGCACCACATTTAGATGCTGAAAAAGAAGCAGCTTCCTTTACAGCCCATGAGATTCAGGATACAGAAGGTGTGGTCGCCATTCCAGGTGCGAAAGCGTTGATGAGTCAGCTTCCACCTGATCAATGGGCGATTGTTACCTCCGGGGGATATGAATTGGTGCAGGCACGCCTGAACCGCACACAGTTTCCGATACCAAAATTCATTATATCCGGGGATGATGTTGCGCATGGCAAACCTTCCCCGGAACCGTATCTAGCCGCTGCAAAGAAGTTGGGTATTCCTCCAACGCGTTGTATTGTGGTGGAGGATGCTCCTATTGGTGTGAAAGCGGGAAAGGCAGCCGGGATGAAGGTGATCGGAATCACTTCCACCCATTCACGAAACGAGTTAATAGATGCTGGTGTGGATTTCCTGGTTAAACGTCTGGAGAATATTAATATTCATCCAGGTGAAGGCGGCTCAAGTTTGAAAATTGAATTGACTGGCCTCGAGGTGAATACGATTTGAAATAAATATCGAATATTTCCGTCATTTTTTCCATTAATTTATAAAATTCTATCAGTTTTCAGCCAATTTATAACCGTTTTATAACCGTTCCGAATTTCATTTGGCACACGTCTTGCATATATTTTCTGCAGGTCAGTAAGTTTTTTTGACGTTCCCGGAATAACACAATCAAATACGTGAATCCGGAGATTCAATCCAGAGGAGGATGTTTCTATAGATAAAGGGATTATTTTATTTAATGTCGTTCAATTCAATCGTATTCATTTAAACCAATAGAAAGGGAAAAATATGTTCAAAAAATCTTCACGTGTGTTGTTGGTAACTTTGTTACTGTTCGTATTGGCTGGATCATCCTATGCATTTGCAGCATCGAATACAGTACCTCCAACAAATGCTGGTGATGGTAACGGAATCATAAGTGGCTACACTGTTTCAAACATTGTATATTCCACTTCTAACGGAAACCTGACTAGCGTAAGCTTCACGCTTAGTGGCAACGCTTCTGTTGTTCAGGCAGCTGTCGTAACCGGGGCTACACCGGTGGCATGTACTGGTTCTGGAACAACCTGGTCATGCTCTTTCACTGGAGTGACTGTTCTTGCTGCAGATCTTCTGCGGGTTGTAGCTGTCCAATAATATGATCATGGTTCCTGATGACCCTTTTTCATTATTATCTTCAGGACCAGAAATCAAATGATTCTGGTTGTGGCGGATTTCAAGAGCCAGTTCTTGAAATCCGCCCAACGGATCGCTAATTAGGAGCGTATGACAAATCAAAAGAAATGGTGGTTCGCTTTTTGGTCAGGTGCCATACTCGTGGTCGCTCTCACGGGTTGGAGCCTGTTTGCTCCACCACAATTAGGCGGGCAAGCCAGCATGGTAATTGTGGACGGCAACAGCATGCAGCCTGGTTACCATCAGGGAGATTTGATTATCGTACGCAGTGCAAATTATTACCAAGTTGGTGATATTGTGGCATACAAACACCTGCAAATGGGTAAGTATGTCATCCACCGTATTATTGGTGAAGAATTAAATCGTTTTGTGCTCCAGGGAGATAACAACACCTGGACTGATGGGTTTAAACCAACCCAGGCAGAAATTATTGGTAAACATTGGATACGTATCCCAAAAATGGGAAAAGTAATTACCTGGCTGCGTAAGCCTGTCTATATTGCCTTTTTTGCAAGCCTTCTAGGAGGAATACTGATGATTAACTGGTATAAAGATAAAACAAAAAGCTGGAAACCTACACCCAATAGGAGTTCAGGCATTTACAAATGGGTCAATGTTGAACGCCTGGGTCAATCCGGAGAAACATATTTTCTCACCTTAGGAATCTTTTTAATTATTGCCATAATCTCTGGTGTGATTGCATTTACCAAACCCGTTGAGGTAGAGGTTCCTCAAGATGTATTCTATTCCCACACCGGAGAATTCAAATATAACGCTCCTGCTCCAGAAGGTGTATATGATAGTGAAACCATTCAATCTGGGTCTCCTATTTTCTTTAAACTTACCTGCGAAATTAATGTTGATTATCAATATTCTTTAAGTAGCGAGGCACCTGCTGAAGTTGTCGGTACCCAAACCATGGCAGCCGTCATCAGTGATTCGACAGGGTGGATGCGCACCATTCCATTGCAGTCTATGAGCACTTTCGAAGGAACGACTGTTCGCTCGCAAGCTTTGTTTAATGTCTGTCAGGCAGCCGGGATTGTTGACCAACTGAGAGAGAAGACAGGTTTGCAAAGATCAGAATTTTCATTAGCAATCATCCCCACCACGCAAGTAAATGGATATGTAGGCGGGTTGCTTTTGGATGATCAGTATTCGCCTGCTTTGAATTTCAAATTTAATGATATTGGATTGTGGATGGTTAATTCCAATGCTGGGGGGACAGAAGAAGCAGATCCTCTACACCCAACCACAGAAGGTATGTTGCGAAAATGGGTTGAAACTCCTGAAACATTAGGTTTCCTTGGTATAAGTTTACCGGTCGGCGGGGTTCGCTGGGTCTCATCGATCATTCTATTGCTCAGTGCAGGTTTACTTGGCTTTTTGATGTACTCCACTGACAAGATGAGCAAAACCAGCCAATCCTCCGGCATTCAACTACGCTATAGTCCTATGATCGTCAATATTCAGAAACAACCACCAATCCTGGGACGTGGGGACGTAGAAGTGCAGAAATTTGAAGATCTGGCCCGATTGGCAGAACGGAATAACAGTGTCATTTTGCATCAAGTTGATCCCGATGGCACACACGCTTATTTGGTGGAAGAAGAAAATACAATTTATCGCCTGAATTTTACTGAGAGCGTGCCAGATCTTGAGCTTGAGCACATGCAAAAGGTTGAATCCGAATTGCTTCAAGCACTGGAACAAAATCAATTTGAGCTACTATACCAACCCATTTTTGATATCAATCATCAAAATATCCTGGGTATGGAAGCGCTCTTGCGCTGGAATCATCCTCTGCTTGGCACTCTTCCCGCCCCTGCCTTTCTCGCAGATGCTGAAAAAACCGGTGTAATCCACCCATTAGGTGAGTGGGTTTTACAAACCGCCTGCAGTCAATTGTGCAACTGGGATGAAGCTGGAACCAATTCCCTATCAATGGCAATTAATATCTCCAGTCAACAACTGATCCCGGAGTTACCCCGCCTGGTTAAACGGATATTGAAGAGTTATAAACTGGAACCATACCGGTTACAACTGGAATTTTCTGAAGGTATTTTATTAGAAAATCTGGATCGCAGTTTAGAAATCCTCAATGCATTAAAAAAAATCGGTGTTGGCATTTCCATTGATAATTACACAGGCAAAGCTTCCATGGCCAATCTGGCCAAACTTCAGGTTAAGAATCTTAAGTTTGCTTTATTGATGATAAACCACTTGAATGATCCGCAAATGAATGCAATTACCATCAGTTCCATCGCAGCCGCGCGCAGCCTGGGTATGGAAATTGATTTTGTCGGTGTAGAAACCGAGGAACAACTTTGGTTCCTGAGATCTCATCTCGTCAGTTCTGCCCAGGGTTATTTGTTGGGAAAACCACTATCTGCAGATGAAACGCTGCATAAATTATTTAGTGTCGACAATACCGTGGCAAGCATAAATAATTTTCCGATAGATTTGTGAGAAGAAATGTTCAGAACAAATTTAATCGGATTGTCAATCTTTGGTTTTGCAATCATGTTATCGATCAGCACGTATGCTGCCCTGGCGGCGGCAAATTCAGTACCTGTTTCATATGTGGGGGATACAACCATTCCCATAGATCAAAGTCAATTTATTCCACAGCAATGTCGAGGGATGATATTTGACAATATTATCTATGGATCAGGGGATATCAACGGCGGGCCCAGGAACGATCTGATTTTTGGTAGTTCTGGCAATGATAACATTCGGGGAGGAAATGGTGACGATTGCATCATTGCTGGTGATGGTGATGATTACATCATTGGCCAAAATGGTGATGATTATTTAGATGGAGGACCTGGTTACGATACAATTGTGGGCGGACCCGGTAATGACACCTGTGTCAACGGTGAAGACTTAAGAAATTGTGAGTTTTAAAAAAAATGGGTATGGATTTCCATTGACCAAAAATTTCAACAAACCACCCAATGAGTTTGATACCAAAACAAAACCAGTGAAATTATGCCGATGAATATCAGTTTCAACTTTTATGAATTTCTGGTGAGGTGATATGCAGATCAAAAAAATTAATCAAATTCTTCTATCGAGCTTAATAATCGTTGTCCTGCTAAATTCGTTTGGTGCTTTTTCTGCAGCAAATACTATTCCCGTGTCCTATGCCATGGATATCCGGATCCCTATTCATCAGAGTCAGTTGGTGCCAGCGATTTGTGTGGGCACCATTTATACCAATGTCATTCAGGGCTCAGGAAATATTCAAGGCACAAGTGGGAATGACCTCATATTTGGCAGCGATGGTTATGATAATATTTCTGGCGGCGGAGGTAATGACTGCATTCTGGCTGGTGGTGGGTGGTTGGATATCATTAATGGCGATGCAGGCGATGATGTCATTGATGGAGGCTCAGGATTTGATATTATCAGTGGTGGAGATGGGATTGATACTTGTTATAATGGAGAATGGGTTGGGTCCTGCGAATTCATTTGGTAAGAGTGTGCTTCATTTTATTAAATCAGAACTTATTTGTGAGATAGAAAAAGTTGCAATAATTTAAATATAGATAACCTTACTATCCGAATGAAAACAGATAAATTTTTACAAGAATTCCAATGAACTTCTGATTCTTGCTATTATTAATACTCCTGCTGGTAATTCTGACCTCCGGTTGTCAGGATCAGAATAATGTCTTTCCAACTGTTGAAAGGGATGAGAATATTCCAGCAGTTATCTCTAAGAGAAATCCAGAAACGGAAAAACTCCACTTCTTTTTCACACCAGATGTAAGCGTTCCTCCTGAAGAGACCTTATTGGATCAAGTTTCAGGCATTTGGGTATCCCGGAAATCAGGTGATATGTGGGGAAAACCTCAAAGAGTCTGGTTACAGAAACCCGATGTACTGGCATTAGACGGAGCTGTAACCATTCAGGGTAATGAAATGTGGTTTGCCTCCGCCAGAGAAGGATATGTGGGAGTAAGCATGTTTACTGCTGAATGGATGGATGATCGCTACACAATGGGAATATGTGGGTGATTATTTGATGAATCCCATTGGAATTGGAGAAGTTCATCTGCATGGAATTGATCTATATTTTCATGCGAACCGCCCAGATGGCAAAGGCAGCGATGATATCAGGGTGATTACCTGGGATGGTGATCAATGGATTAATTTAAGAAATATTGAAGCAGATATTTACATGGCATATAAAAAAAATAGAATAAAACTTTCCCCTGTCAAATTTCTGGAAGGCAGTTTCTAGTGAGAGGACTGTAACCATTCTGAAAGATGTCAAATTTGTCTATACAAAACTATGACAGAGGCTGTCTAATGTTGTATACTAATAGTAGATTGTTTGATAGGAAGGATCTATCAAACAGAGGTTTCATCACATTCATGATTTTCAGCCTGAATAACAACAATCCTTTAATTACAAATCAGGCAAAACGAGAAAAAACAATTTAAATATACACGAAAGGTCCTAATATTCGTATTTGGACTAAGTTTACAACCACGGAACTTAAATATTTTTTAAAATTCAGAAGGAGGAAAAATGAACGAAAAAGATCTTTATATACAACGGTTAAAAGCACAACTTTATGATTGGCAAGCTGACATTGATAAAATAAAATCCAAAATGGCTGGTGCCAGCATTGGAGCCAAATTAGAGATAAATCAGCATATTAATAATTTGGAAGGTAAAATCGGTGAAGGCAAAATAAAAATTGAACAGCTTTGTGAAGCTAACGATGATACCTGGGATACAACCAAAGCAGAGGTAGAGGGGATCTGGGAAGCGATTTCTTCTTCCTACAAGGAAGCATACGAAAATCTCCTGTATTAATTTCGTATCATACGAAAACATTGAACATAATTATTTTCTTAAAGCGCTCGATAGACGAGCGCTTTAAGAAAATAACCTGTAAAAAAGCCAACAATCAAAAGGAGTACACTCAATGGATATAATCACCCTTCAAGATATAAAATCTTTAGTGGAGATAAAAGATGATTATGCAATATCTATCTTCTTAAATACACACCGTTACGGCAAGGATACTCAACAAGATCCAATCCGGCTCAGAAATTTAATTTCTAATGTTGAAAAACAATTACTGAGTGAAGGTTTGAATCATCCAACTGTTCAAAAAATCCTGGAACCCGCACAAGAGTTACTTTTGCAATCAGGCTTTTGGAAACATACCAGTGATGGTTTAGTCATCTATATTTCGTCTGGTATTTTCAAAGCCTACCGATTACCGATTGAATTTGATGAATTGATCGTTATTTCCACTACGTTACATCTGAAGCCGCTATTACCATATTTTGCAAGAGATGGACATTTTTACGTTTTGGCACTCAGTCAAAATTTGATAAGGTTTTTTGAAGGCACTCGTTATACTGTTGATGAAATCTTTTTAGAAGAAACACTTCCTAATTTAGCTGATGGAATGAAATCCCTCGAGTTTTCCAAGGAATTACAGTTCCACACAGGAACCTCAGACAAACATGGCGGCTTAAATGCTGCTGTATTTCACGGTCATGATCCTAGTGATGATGACGTAAAGCGGCTATTAAATTGGTTCCACAAGGTTGATAAGGCTCTGGCAAGCTTCCTGGCTGATGAAAAATCCCCCCTCGTTCTCGCAGGCGTTGATCACTTGATACCCCTATTTAGGAAGGCCAGTACCTATCAGAATATTGTGGAAGAAAACATCAGTGGTAATCCCGATCAGTGGAGTACAAAAGAAATCCATGAAAAAGCACTGCCCATCATCGAGCCGATTTTTAAAAAAGATAAAAATGCAGCAATAGAAAAATATCAGAACGTTAAATCAAATCAACTTACCTCGAATGCCCTTGATGAGGTCATTTTTTATGCGCATCAGGGACGTATCGATACACTCTTTATTGCTGATGGTGAAAAGGTTTGGGGAACGTTTGATTTCAAAAAACAGACACTGAAAGTTCATCGTGAACAGGATACCGGGGATCACGATCTTTTGAATATTTCGGCAGTCCAGACCATGTTGAATGGTGGAGATGTTTATGTTGTTGCATCTGAAAAAGTACCCGATGGTTCTCAATTAGCAGCTATACTCAGGTATTGAGAAAAATTGGTTTTAATTGGTCATTGATAATCCTGGATGAAAAGTTGTAAGATAATGAGGTAACTGTTATCCAGGATTTCCTATGAAAAGAATCCTCAAATGGTCAGAACGAGAGTTTGGCTTTAATCAACGTTTTTTCGCCACCCTTCTGGCAGGTGGAATCTTCCTATTCCTGATCCCTACTCTTCTCATCAGAGTACTACCCGAGACGGATGAACTTCTGGGATTCCCATCATTTTCATTTGGAATTGTTAATTTGGTCCTGGGGGGAATTCTGGTTCTGATCGGTGAATTCTATGCACTTTGGTCGATCATTTCACAATTAACCCGAGCCAGAGGAACACCTCTACCCATGATGGCTACCCAAAAGTTGTTGATCGATGGTCCTTTCAAACAAAGCCGCAACCCGATGGGGTTTGGAACTGTATCACTGTATCTCGGAATTTCAGTGGTCGTAGGTTCACTTTCATCAATTATTGTTGTCTCAATTTTCTTATTATTGCTAATTCTTTGGATCAAGAAAGTAGAAGAAAGAGAATTGGAAATCCGTTTTGGCAAGGATTATGTGGCGTACAAAAATTCCACACCTTTCATGGCTCCCAACCCGTGGAAGAAGTAATCTGAAAAATGTCAGATTTGGAGGAATATTTCAACATCCTTGCCCTTATTGAGATCATACCGTAATGATAGTAAAGAAATGGGAAAACTTTATTCACTTTTTTGGATTCATGTTTAATTTGTTGTACCATCGCCCCATCAACCAAGATCGAAAAAGGAGAACCTATGCAAAAAATTTCCACTTGTTTGTGGTTTGATGACCAGGCTGAAGAAGCGGTTCAGCATTACACTTCTATTTTTAAGAATTCCAGAGTGCTAAACCCGGCTCTTTACAACGAGAAAAGTCGCGGAGAACCAGGGAAAGTGATGACCATCCCATTTGAGTTGGAAGGACGCGAGTTCCTGGCTTTGAATGGGGGTCCAGAATTCAATTTCACGCCTGCCATTTCATTCATGGTTGATTGTCAGACCCAGGAAGAAGTTGATTATTACTGGGATCGACTATTGGAGGGCGGTGAAGCAGAGCAATGTGGTTGGTTGAGAGATAAATTCGGTGTATCCTGGCAGATCGTTCCCACCATCCTTGGCGAACTCATGCAAGATAAAGATCCGGAACGTTCCAATCGGGTAATGAAAGCGATGTTAAATATGGTAAAACTGGATATAAATTTGCTTCAAAAAGCTTATCAGGGTGAAGATTGATAGAAGTAGTTTTTCTATTTCTATTCATATAAAATAATATTAATCACGAGCCAATTGGACCAGAAAAGGTAACCAGGAATTTCCAATTGACATTTCTGCCTTCTTAATAAATGTTTTAATCATTCTGGTGGTTTCAATCCTCTTGATCTATACCGGACTGAAGAAACAACCAGGATTAGGGATTATAGGCGCAGTGATCATCATTGTTCTGCATCTGATGATCCGTGATGTTTCACTGGCAGAGATCGGTTTTCAATTCCCTGAGAATTGGCTAAGGACTATTGGCTTCGGATTGGGATTGGGATTGATCAATCAGCTCCTATCCGTGGTGCTGATCGAACCTTTGAGTGAGAAAATCACCGGAAGTAAACATGATCATAGTGTCATTGGATCCGTCAAAGGGAACTGGAAAGCATTTTTTCAATGGATGATCATGGTCTGGATTCTGGTGGTAGTGATAGAAGTCTGTGGCTGGTGATTTTTACACATGGGTTCATCGATACGATAGGGATTGCGTTGATTGCCGTCGGGGGTGATGAGTACATCCAGAAAAGAATGTGGGAAAAAAGTCCTTTCCAGCTATATTAAGAGGTCAATTGGATGATGAGGGTTAAACATAATTTGATGATTTTTTATACATCAGATAAGAAGTCCACTATACCTTCTATGAAGAAATAATTATGGCTCTAACTAGAATTATTTACTCATCAGCCATTTCGATTGAATAAAAATGAAATAAATCAGCATTCCAATTTTTATATTCAGGTTTATTCTCTTTATTTGGAAGATTATACATATTGGATAAGTATTCGCCAATATGTTTAGAAATTTTTATCGCTCCATTATTATTTAAGTGGTAACGATCCTGGAAATCATTCAAAGGGTCCAGATTGATCACTTCAATTAATTCGGTTGTATTAAAATCCAAATATTTGATATTATTCTCTTTTGAATAATTTTGCATGGCAAGATATTTCGAATAATCCCAATTCATAAGTTTTGGTACCGTTACAAAAACTATTTCAATTTTTTCTTCAGCACATAAATCAATTATTTTTTTAAAATAATACTCCGCCTGAGGATTTAATTCAGCAATTGTTTGTGAAGGTTCCATAAAATTTGCTGGCCATTCACATAGACAGGTATTTTTAAAGGGAGAATAACCCCGTAGGAAATCATATTTAATATGCGATTTTTCTTCAAAATCCAATCTTGTTAGTTCGTTCCACCGGGAATGGTAACGAAGTAAAGGAAAAAGATAACTAACAAAAGATTGATTTTTACTTGATTTCATCACTTCATTAATTAATTTTACTTTGGTTAATGAAATATCCATCATGTCAACCGCAAATCGTAACCAAGCCTCATGATCATCGACTTCATAATTAAAAAATAACCAGCGCGGATCAATGACAACTACCTTAGGCTGTTGATATTTCAAAGATTCCATTAAATAATAATAAGTGACTATCGGTAACTGGACATCAGTTGCCCGATTGTAGCTCGTAAATCCATATTCATCCCAAAGTAATAATGGTGAAAAAGCATGAAGAGTAGTACTTGTACCTAAAAAGAGTACATCAATAGAATTTTTTGGTTGTTTATAAAAAGTCTTCATTCTGGAAGTTTCAGTTTTCCAATTAGGAAAAAATACAATGGAAATCTGGGAAAAAATTAAACTAAATACTAATCCAAACAAAATAGTCTTTTTTATTAACATTGCCATAATATGCTCACATTAAAAACCCATGTAAATAAAACTTGCTGCATCATAACCAATTCCATAAATTCCAAAAATAATGATTGAAAATATTGCCAATAAATAAATTACCCATCTGAATATTATATTTTGCTGAGAAATTTTAACTCTAATTTGGTATCCCATTTCTTGAAAGAGATCAACACCTAACAATAAAACGATTAGTATCATTAACAAGTGAAAATTCGAGATGTCTAAACCCAGATTGTATAAGGTCCCATCAAAAAAGATCCATGGATTGAAAGATTTTAGCGTTTGTTTGATCATATCTACGGAAGCCATAAAATCATGTGACCTGGTAAAATAACGTCCCCCGGTTACCAGAAAAAAAGTACCGATAATTTGGAATAATCGCCAACTGAAAGTTTCAGTTCGGACATTGAATTTATTTTTTATTTTTGTAAAAAATGGTGCCACCGATATAGCAATCGATATAATTATGCCATTATAAAGCCCATAAAAAACATATTTCCATTGTGGCCCATGCCAAACACCAATTATTAGGAAAATGATTATCATCGCAGTAAGAGTCGGAACCATCTTTCCCAAATTGTTACCTAGTTTTCTCCGGGAATAACGACCTAATTGAGTAAAGGTTTTAGATAATGTTAGCGGGTAAAAAACATAATCCCTCACCCAGGAACCGAGTGTAATGTGCCACCTTCTCCAAAAATTTGATAATGAAGTGGCAAAGAAAGGTCTGGCAAAATTAAGAGTCAATTCAATACCAAAAACTTGGGCAATGCCTCTGGCGACATCAATTCCGCCTGAAAAATCACAGTATATTTGTACGCCATATATCATGACCGTAATAAGAATTGTTAATCCTTCGAAATTTTCATAATTTGAAAATACGTTATTTACAAGAATACCAGCGCGATCTGCAATTACAAGTTTCTTAAATAACCCCCATAACATTAATTGACCACCAAATTTTACTCTTTGATAATCGAAATCATGCTCCATAAAAAGCTGGTGAGCCAATTCGCTATGTCGGCTAATGGGACCTTGAACTAATTGTGGGAAAAATGAAACAAATAATGCAAATTTTGCAATATTTTTGTCTGCCTGAATTTTACCCCGATACACATCGATAAGATAACCAGCTGATTGAAAAGTGTAGAATGAGATTCCTAAGGGTAATAGAATATCTAAAAACGGTAAGTTATATCCTACACTAAAATATTCAAAAAGATTATTGATATTTCCTGAGAAAAAATTGAAATACTTTACGACAGTAAGGATTCCGAAGATGATCAATAATCCTATTGTCAAAATATTTTTTTTCTGCCTTTTTGAATCTTCTTTAATTTTTCGTTTAGATTGATTATCCAGCGAATCGCTGGATAATTTTATCTTTTCTGAATATGATTTATTTTCCCTCTCGATAAATATGCCGCATAAATAAACAATAATCGTTGTTATGATTAAAAAAAATGTTGTTTTGAATCCGGAAAACAAATAAAATGTATAACTTGAAATTAGAAGAACAACCCATTGGTATTTTTTAGGGGAGACAAAAAAGGTAATAAAAACAATTATTAAAAAGAAAAAGAATGTAGTAGAAACAAAATTCATTTAACGCATTTCTCTTAGAAAGATTTAGGTCAATTTTAATTGGTTTATTAAATTCATCATCGCTTGTACAGAATTAAAATTTTCTGGCAATAAGTCTTCTACACCTATTTGAACATCATAGTTATAGTTCAATTCACCCACTAACGTGACAATATCAAATGAATCCAGAACGCCATCATCAATCAATTTTGTATGGCCTGCAAAATCAATATCTGGTTGAATTTCGTTAAGTATCTGCAATAATTTTTCCATACTATTATCCTTTATCTCATTAAGTAATAGTTGAATAATCTCTCAATTCAAACTCATAATCAGGTTTGATTATTCTAATCATTGAGTTAGTGAATTCTAATTTCTCTTCTTTTCTATTTGTATCTTTAAGTATTTTATACCTCTTCCAGGTAAAGCATTCATCATCCAGCATTAGCTTTGGTTTCCCCAGAAATTCTAAGATTCCATAATCCATTGCTCTCAAAAAAGCAGATATTTTTTCTCCCTCCCAGGATAGATCCAAATAACCAGCGTTCGGTTTCTCCCAGGAAAAATGGATTTTATTTCTTGTTGGTCGAGATTCAGAAAATCCAATTTCTTTTTCATTAATAACTTTTTCAAATATTTGAGTAAATGCCACAAAGGCTAAATCATTCAACTGTTTCATCAATTTTATTGATGTGAAACTATCATCCAGGAATAACTTTTTTTGAATTAATATCTTTCCTGAATCGATGACCGGAGTTATCGTATGCCAGGTTACACCAGCCACATTATCTCGTTCAAATATCGTCCACGCTTCTACATTCCTACCGGGATGTTTTGGTAATAGTGCAGGGTGACAATTGATAGCTTTTATATTTGGATTATTTAAAATTTTCGTTGGTATGATGTAAGGGTTAATAACACTAAGAAGAATTGTAGGTTGTTGTACCTGGTCAAAAATTTCTGTTAATTCTTTTTTGGGCTTAAAGAAATAATGGATTTTTTCATTCTGAATTTTCTGTTGGAGAATTTTTGATTGAGCTTCATTTGTATCATAAATTTTTACTACCAAGTCCGTTTGATTGATTAATTTTGCACATCGAAAAGCTAGTTCTCCTGTTCCAAGGATCAGACATTGGTTATAACTCATGGTTATCGTATTTTTCCTTCATTTTTAACCGGTCAATTTTTCCATTTTTATTTATTGGTAGTTTTTCAATTTGATATAGTTTATTGGGTAACATGTATTTAGGTAAATGATTCCGTAAATGCTTCAATAATTCTAAATCATAGTTCTTGAACGCTTGATAAAACAAAACAATTAAATCTCTTTCTGGATCATGATAACAGATGGCTACATCAATAAATTCCATATTATTTACTAATAACTCAATCTCTCCTAATTCTATTCGATGACCATTATGTTTTATCTGGGAATCATTTCGTGAAACGAAAACAAATTCCCCATTTTCATTAACGTACCCTAAATCTCCTGTGCGAAAAACTGTTTCCGGATATATAGAATTTGTGGGATTTTGAATGAAAAATTTTTTCGTTAATTTTGGATTATTGTAATATCCTAATGCTAATCCAACCCCTCTAATATAAATTTCACCAATTTCGTTTTCCGTAACATTTTTTTTCATCCTATTTAAGATCAGTACATCTGTATTAGGGAAGACCTTTCCAATCGGTAAAATATCCTGAGAATCAAACTCGCGATCCACGATATAAAACAAGCTGTTTACTGTTGCTTCAGTCGGTCCGTATAGATTAACAAACATGGCACCCGGTAATGCTTCCCTCCAATAATTTAATACTTTTATGGGCATAATTTCCCCGGAAAAAGTTATCGTTTTTATATATTTGGGTATGTCGTAATCAAACGCTCTAAAATTTTCAATTATCCTCAGAGCTGACGTTGACCAAGTTATAGTATTAATTTTATGTTGATTCAAGTAATCTATTAAATTCTTAGGAAATGAAAATAAACTCGTAGGAATGATGTGCATTGTTGCGCCATTCCGCAAAGTAGTATAAATATCCTTTACGGAACCATCAAAATCAAAAGCTGCTTGATTGCCTAAATTCGTTTCTTCGGAAAAATTAAAAAGATCACAAAATTGTTCAATATAATTGATGACCGATCGGTGATTGATAACAACCCCTTTAGGAACTCCTGTGGAACCTGAAGTAAAGATTGTGTATAAAGGATCGTTGTCAATCATTTGATCTCGAATTTCTTTCAATTTTTTCTCATCAATTATTGAGTTAACGACCTCTTCATATATTTTTATCTGAGTATCGTTTTCCGATTCTTTTATGACAACAATATCTTTTCTTTTTGTAATTATTAATTCTGGTTTTGATGTCTTTAGAATTAAGTCGATTCTGTGTTTCGGTAAATTAATATTTATGGGTACATAAAAATTTCCACTATAAACGATCGCCATAAAAGTAATTAAACTTTCAATATCCCGATCAAATAATACTGCAATAGGTTTTCTTCTGTTATTTACCTCTAAAAGCAAACTGCTTGCGATTTTTTTTGATTTTTTAAGAAAATCAGAATATGTAATCTCTTTTTCAAAATCCGTAAAAGCAATTTTTGATGGATTCTTTTGTGCTGAATCTTCCAGATATTCAAGAATATTAATCACAAATTTTCCTACCTTTGATCATATTTAATTAGAAATTTTTTCAATCCAATACTAAGTCATATTATGTGCAGTGTCAAATTTCTATCAATAAAAATTTTTTTGTAATAATGTAAAGTCCACGTGACATTTGAATTATTTCATGCTATTATATGTAAAGCTAGCTTTACACAGGAGGAGGTATGGAAAATAAATTGGAAGAATATCGGAACAAAATGGGTTGGACCCAGCAGGAATTAGCCGATCGGGTGGAAGTTTCCAGGCAGACGATCATCTCCCTCGAGAATGGGCGTTACAACCCATCCATTCTGCTTGCCTTTCGCCTGGCCCGCCAGTTTCAATTGAAAATTGAGGATTTGTTTCTTTATCCGAAGAATGAGGAAAATGAGGAGGTAGAAAATGAATAAGCATAAAAACTGGATCAATCAAAAGTTACGCTGGGGATGGTTTTTTGTCATCCTGGGAATAATTTTCATCGGTATAGGAATTGTCTTCGAAATCACCTTTGCCAATCTACCCTATAAATATGGCATCATCACCGGATTGGGAATTCTATGGGGTGGCATCGGAATTGGCATGATTGTACGCTACAGGTCCGCGCTAGGAGACAATCAGGACGCAAAAAGATTGTTAATTGAAGAGAATGATGAACGCAATCAGTTGCTACGTTATCGTGCCGGATATCGGGGCTTTTGGGTTGCCATTGTGATGATTTACATCTTGCTCATGTGGCTTTCTTTTTCCGCGAATGGAGACCTACCGCCAATAGGGGAGAATCTTCTTTGGTATCTTCATGCAGCCTGTATAGTTATTCCGTTCATTGTCTATATCATCAGCATTTTGTCAGACCAAAAAAAACTATAAATTCTCCTGAGTGCACTGATATATACCAGCTAACAATAGCTGGTATTTTTTTTGACGCTTTTTTGACGTTAAAAGGATAATATGGATTCGAAGGAGATATGATTGAAGATATATAAATTTATCAGGATTGTTGGTTTCATTTTCATTCTATTATGCACGGCCACATGTTTATTGAACCCTACAAAAAGGATTGGCGGAAACTCATCAGAAAAAAAATCAACGAATACCGCACTCATTTCAGCCACTCCTTCAGTAACCATAGAACTAGCTGTATCTCCGGCGCAAAGACCCCTTCCAACCGATACGCTCCATCCGCCAGAGAGTCAGGATCAGGGAGTAAATACCAATGAGATCAGGCGATTGTGGGCCTATGAAGCATCCAGCGATTTGCCTGGTATTAATATAGAAGGAGCCCTGGGAATAGCGGATGCACTGCAGTGCAAGGAGACCTATTCATCATGGTATAACGATCGACCTGCATTCAGTCCAAATGAATATTTTCTGGAATTGAAATACGAATATCCATTAATTCCCACTGAAATCAATCTGACCATCAGTGGGAATCCTGAAGGGCATCTGCGCGTGGAAGTTTTGGATTCATCTTCAGGCTTAGGCTCAGAGGTCTTCAATGGTATGGTTGATACTCACGGTAAATGTCCTGGTACTTTGTTGATACCGGTTAAATTTGATATGAGTGTTGACAAGATTATTTTAGCATTCACCAAATCGGATCAACCGATGTTTATTGATGCAGTTGAACTGGTTGGAAAAATTGATAAGTGGTGGGATCTTCCAGTTTTTTGGCGCATCCCGATCCCGTCCGATTATTTAGGGGATCCAAAAAGTGATCTCCCGGGGGGATTGGCGAGCGACTCCTTGGGAAATATTTTTGTCGCCAATGGCCATAATGGATTATATCGATATGATGTGGAAGGAAATTTATTACAGGAATACCACGTCCCTGAGGAATCAAATATCCGCGATGTTGCCCTAGATCCTCTGGGAAGGATTATTATCACCGATCTCATTTATCAATGGTACATAACCTATGATCAAGATGGTCTTCAGGTGGATGCCGGTGGAGAAGATTTTGGTTGGAATAGCCCCAGAGAGGTGGCTGTCCATCCCAAAACAGGTAACATTTATCTGCTGGATGAAACGGATGACTATTCTCAAATCCGGGTTTATTCACCGGAGAATAATGAATTGATTCAAGAGTTTCCCCTCGAAACCATCGGATTACAAATGCATAAAGGTCTGGCTTTTGATCCGGATGGCTTTCTATATACGCTGGATCAAATTCAGGAACTCGTTCTAAAAATCGATGTAGAGACCGGTGAAGAAGTAAATTCCTTCGGTTACCTTGAAATGGATTTAGCTTCTCCATCGGACCTGGCAATTGATGATCAGGGAAATATTTATGTCTTGTTAAATAGCAGTCCAGACAACACGGCGGTTTATGTTTATGATTTATTCGGGAGTTTAAAACTTCGATTAGGATTGTTAACCTATGATGGCAGTCATTGGCAGGAAGGCGTGTTTTTCTTTCCGGTTGGAATTTCGGTTTCTCCAGATGGAAGGTTTTTATCAATACTGGAAGTTGGTTACCTGACAACCTATCTTCTGAACGATACGTAAATAATATTTATTGGACGGATTCCATGAAACAATTTTTACTCTCAATTTTAATTATTTGCTCATTTTCAATTTCATCCTGTACATCAGATAAACAACAAATCCAACCTGAGTCAACAAACATTCTTTCTGGTAACCTCACTCCAACCGAAAAGACTGGTGAAAACCCGAGTCAGATAATCCTATCAACTAAGACACCAGGTCCAATTATCACGAAAACTCGCAGCCTAACCGGGACCATTGACAATTCAATACCATCAGGTGGAAATTGGGAGATTTCTCCAGAAACGGCAGGTGATATAAGCTTTTTGCATGAAGTTTCTTCTCCTCTCCCCGGTTCCATTCATTTCATAACCTGGTCACCTGATCGAGAAGTGTTAGCAGTTGCTGGAAAGCAAGGATTGATTCTGTTAGATGGAGAAGATTTATCAAAGATATTTACTCTTGATCATGAAAAATCTTATTATCACCTGGCATTCAGTCCCAGAGGTGAAATACTGGCCGCTTCACGATATCCAGATATTGTTGATGTCTGGGATATGAATTCCAAAATTTTAGTCAGCAGCTTGGAAAACAGTGGGAATAAATCTTTTTTCAGCCCTACTGGTACTGAATTAGCAATTGTTCTGGATGATCTTGAAGACAATGATTCGGTTGGTGCTGCGAAAACTTATATTAAATTGTATGAGACCAAAACCTGGAAACAAATGATTACATTGACAACGATTACCAATACCCCTTACTGGACAATGCAGTTTCCGGAAACCATTGGTGTTTTCTTCAGTCAGGATGGAGAGAAAATTCAGGCGGTCAACATTTTGGGTGATGTGCGCATGTGGAATTCCAAAACAGGTGCTTTGCTCAACTCGTCCATCAATAACCACACCCGAGAGAGACTTGAGAATGGGATTTGTTTTACCTCACCATCCATGTCTTCCGAGTTTGCCCTAAATTGCATGATCTCATATCTGGACCCACCTTGCAATGAAGATGTACCAGGGTGTAATCCGATTGGGAAATTGCGTTACGATATAGGAATTTGGGATACCGACCAACTTAAGCGAAACCGAAACCTGATTATTTATGAACCACCCGGATATTTAGTGAGCACAGTTTATGATCCAAAGACAAAAATGTTGGTATTAAATGAAAATGAACAAATTTTTATTTTGGATTTAACAAAAAATATTAAGCAAATCTCCACCAGGAAAGAACTGGAAGAAAAAACGAAAGTTATCAGGTTGGAAAACTGCATCGATTGCCCGTATGGATTAATGGATATGACCTGGAAGGAAAATCAGCCATTTTTAGCTTTGGCTAAAAATGGTCACATAGAAGTATGGAATCTTTCAGTTAGCAGACAAATTGCAAGTATTACAGATAATACTAATTTCCTCACAACTTTTGATTCTGGTGTTTGGAAAGGAAATCCAGCGGTAGCACTCGGTTATTCAGATGGAAAAGTTCAAGTGGTAGATCTAAAGGCAGGTTTGGTTAAAGTTGAAATTACCGTCGGCAATAAAAACATCAGAGATTTGGTGTTGTCACCGAATGGAGAATTTCTATTCAGTGTTGAAAACGACTATAACTTGAAAAAATGGGACCTGGTAACCCGAGAGTTGGAAGCTGGCTTCCCAATTGAACTGGTAAATCCAAAAATCATTTCAAATTCTGACAAAAATCTGATTGCCTACACCATTTATGATAGCTCGATTGGGAAAAATCAACTGATCCTTGCTGACATGAATACGAATAAAATCGTTAGAAAAATACAAACGACATTTGATGAAATTGCATTCAGTCAGGATGGAAACTGGATCGCTACAATGGACCGGATGATAAATCTATGGGACGTAAATTTTGGAAATTTGTTGAGGGAATTTCCCCTTTTAGCTCCAAGTTATGAAAAAACACTTGTCCTGAGCCAGGATGCCAGCTTTATAGGTCTGGCACAAGATAACACCTTCAAGATTTGGGATGTTAACACCAATGCAACTTATATTCACGAAGCTGTTACTGGAGATGCCACCAGTATAACATTCAGCCCATCTGTATGTATGGTTGCCTTAGGTGACAGCAGTGGCAGGGTTAAGATATTGGACCTGACAACAAAAGAAATCCTCACATCCTGGCAGGCACATGGTAGTGAAATTCAGGAGCTACAATTCAGCCAGGATGGACGCGAGTTGATAAGTCAATCCAATCTGGGTACTGTCCGATTTTGGGGGCAGCCGGGAGTGCTCGCCCTCCCTGCAGGGACTCCAGCTGAAATCAGCTGCCATAATGCGTTGCCACCACAGACATCCACGCCCATAACCCCAACCGCACCATTTACCCCTGTAGCCCCCACTGACACTCCAACCATGGCAACCTTCTTCAGGATTTTAACGCTAACTGAACCACCCATGCAAGGAACGGATGTGCTGCAGATGCAACAACGACTTTATGCACTCGGATACATAGAAGTTGGCATTCCGGATGGTGTTTTTGGCAAGAAAACCGATCAGGCTGTCAGAAATTTCCAGGAGAAAAATGGATTGGTTGTTGATGGGATAGTTGGACCGATTACATGGAATAAACTTTTTAGTTCCTGATCCATTAATTTATCTATTACCGACCCTATCAAAGGACAACCATTTAATAGAAGGTTATTCTAAAATCGATTTTCCTGGTAGTTTCTATTATTTGGGAAAAAAATTCCTTATTGACATTATTACGTAATACTGTTATTATATTTAATATAGACTGAAAGAAGGTGATAGATTTTGTTAGAGCAAGAGCGGTATTTGATTAACGAATTAGCCAAATTGGCAAAAACAACCGTAAGAACAATCCGGTATTACACCAGTGAAGGCTTGTTGCCCCAACCGGAAAGTGACGGAAAATATGCCTATTACGATGAGAACCATAAAAATCGTTTGGACTTAATTTTGCGCTTGAAAGCCGCCTACTTACCATTGAAAGAAATAAGGCAAATCATGCTGTCACTTAGCGATGACCAGGTCACACAACGATTAATGGAACAGGTATCAACGAAAAAAATGGAGGGTATCAAAAGGAGTGAAGGTCCTGGTATTGAGAAGAAAGGGTCGGATGCATTGAATTACATTTCAAATATCCTGGAAACTCAAACCCGCTATCGGACAAGTGAGTTCCAATCCAAAAAACAAGCACGACAAAACCAGAAAACGAACTTATACTCACAATCCCCCTTGCCTCTCGATCCTTCTGATATAGAGACCTGGCAACACATCATTCTATCCCCTGGTGTTGAACTGCAACTGCGCTATCCTGCAGACGCGCAAACGAATAACCGTGTGCAGCAGTTGATTACATACGCAAAAAAATTATTTAACAAACCATAATTGAGGTAAATAATGGAAAAAAATTCTCTTCAACTTAAATTAAATTCTGAGCAAACATTTATTGCACGGGATGTACCATCCCAACGTATCCTCGAGATTGGTATTCAAGCTCCCTCCACGGAAACCCCAACCAATCGAGCCAAGCTTAATCTGGCTTTGATCATTGATAAAAGCGGTTCGATGTCTGGTTCCAGGCTGGAGTATGCCCAACAGGCGGCCCTGTATGTTGTCGATCGATTGGAAGAAAAGGATCGGGTTGCCCTGGTGATGTATGATGACCGGGTGGAGGTTCTCTCAGCAAGTATTCAAATGACCCCGGCAAATCGCGCTGAAATAAAAAGCAAAATCCGAAATATCCGCATTGGTGGAACAACCAATTTGAGTGGTGGCTGGCTGGAAGGTTGTCAGCAGGTGGCGGCGGTTACAGAGGAGACTTCCATCAATCGTTCCCTTTTGTTAACTGACGGGCTGGCAAATGTCGGAATTGTTGATCTGGAAGAATTATCCATGCATGCAGGTGAATTAGCAAAAAGAGGTGTATCCACATCCACTTTTGGAGTTGGACAGGGTTTTAATGAACACTTGTTGGAAGCGATGGCAAATAAAGGCCGAGGAAATTTTTATTATATAGAAGCACCGATGGAGATCCCGGATATATTTTTACGCGAATTTAAGGAACTATCTTCCATTACAGCAGTAGATGTGGAAATTATTCTGGACGTTCCCAAACAGGTTGATTTTCAAATTCTGGGTGGCTGGTCGCATGACAAGAAAGATGGAAAAATTAAAATCTTTGCAGGTAATCTATTTTCAGACCAACACCTCGAGCTGTATGCGCGCTTACTTACCCCGCCTGCGAATGAAATAAGTGAAATCCCTTTAACCGCCAAAGTCATTGCCAGAAATGAATTGGGTCAGGTGGTAGAAAGCCAGGCAGCGTTGGTATTCAAATATGCAGATCAGGATGAAGTTCGTAAAGAACCAATCAAACATGATGTTATGGGCCGCTATGCCTCCGTAGAACTGGCTGATAAAACGACTGAAGCATTGAAATTGGAGCGCTTAGGTGAGCGTGAAAGTGCCTATCGGGTCATGAACCAAACCATCATGTCCAACATGCCTTATCTATCTTCAGATCAGGAAGAAAAGTACCGAAACATGTCCGAACGGATGAAACGAGGTATGCAGGAAGGCGATCGCAAATCCTCCCAATATGATTCTTATCAATCAAAGAGAAGGCGAAATCCCAAACAGGACTAATTGCCTTATTTCAGAATTCCAGATGCAGCCAGGAGAATACCATTTCCCTGGCTGTTTTCTTTATTTATAAACCTGAGCAATAGATTGATTTCGTCCTATTTTTTTTCTATTTAGACTTGACAAATAACAATAATTGATTTATTATATATATATAATCAATCTAATATTAGAAATAGTATATTTATAATATGAAACTGCATCTGGACCAAATTAAGGAAATACTACTCCAACACGACATACGCCCATCATTTCAGCGTATTAAGGTGTTGGAGTTTCTTTATCATCACGATATTCATCCCACAGTCGAAGAGATTTATCATAGCCTGGCACCAGAGATTCCCTCCTTATCCAAAGCCACAGTTTACAATACATTGCACGCCTTAATCGAGGGAGGCCTGGCACGAGTTATCAGCCTTGACGAAAATGAGATGCGTTATGAGGTAATGAACGAAAGCCACGGTCATTTTAAATGTGAAAACTGTGGTTGCATCTTTAATTTCCGGGTAGATTACGATCGAATTTCAGTGGATGATCTGGATCAGTTTTCAATCAAAGAAAAAAATATATTTTTCAAAGGGCTTTGCCCAGAATGTAATCAAAAAATTATCAATGAAAAGGAATGGAAATAATGGAAGAAAAAAAGACAAAACTAACCACCGCTGCTGGAGCACCTGTTCCGGACAATCAAAATGCCATGACAGCTGGCCCCCGTGGACCCATGTTATTGCAGGATGTCTGGTACCTGGAGAAACTGGCGCACTTCGACCGTGAAGTGATCCCCGAACGTCGTATGCATGCCAAAGGTTCTGGCGCATTTGGCAAATTTACAGTGACCCACGACATCACTCAATACAGCAAAGCAAAGATTTTCTCTGAAATTGGGAAGGAAACGCAAGTATTTATGCGTTTCTCAACCGTAGCGGGAGAGCGTGGCGCTGCCGACGCTGAAAGAGATATTCGCGGATTTGCTATCAAGTTCTATACAGAAGAGGGCAATTGGGATCTGGCTGGCAACAACACGCCCGTTTTCTTCCTGCGTGACCCGCATAAATTTCCTGATCTAAACCGCGCTGTCAAACGCGACCCACATACCAACTTGCGTTCAGCTAAAAACAACTGGGATTTCTGGACATCACTTCCTGAAGCACTCCATCAGGTGACCATAACTATGAGTGATCGCGGCATCCCCTCTTCTTACCGCCACATGCATGGGTTTGGCAGCCATACCTTCAGCATGATCAATGCAAAAAATGAACGCGTCTGGGTAAAATTCCATTTTGTTTCCCAACAAGGCATTAAAAATTTAACCGACCAGGAAGCAGAAGCTATTGTTGGCAAAGACCGTGAAAGCCACCAACGCGACTTAATGGACGCCATCAATCGTGGGGATTATCCACGCTGGAAGATGTACATACAGGTGATGAGTGAAGAAATTGCCCGGAATATGCCCTATAATCCCTTTGACCTGACCAAAGTCTGGTACAAGAAAGAATTCCCCTTGATTGAGGTTGGCATGTTGGAACTGAACCGAAATCCTGATAATTATTTTCAGGATGTAGAGCAGGCTGCCTTCAATCCGGCTGCTATTGTTCCAGGTATCGGGTTTTCCCCAGACAAGATGCTGCAGGGACGCTTGTTTTCATACGGTGATGCACAACGGTATCGCCTGGGTGTCAATCATCACCAGATTCCAGTCAACTCGCCCAAAAATGCGCCAGCCAATCCTTCCCATCGGGATGGACAGATGCGCGTGGATGGCAATGCCGGCGCGACCCTGGCCTACGAACCCAATAGTTACGGGGAGTGGCAGGAACAACCCGAGTTCAGAGAACCTCCATTGGATTTGTTTGGCGCTGCTGATAACTGGAACTTCCGTGAGGATGATTCTGATTATTATACCCAACCCGGTTTGCTCTTCAATCTGATGAACGCCGAGCAAAAGCAAGTCTTATTTGAAAACACCGCCCGTAATATGGGGGATGCACCTGAATTCATCAAGATCCGTCACATTGGCAATTGCCTCAAAGCTGATCCGGCTTACGGCAAGGGAGTAGCGGATGCCATGGGAATTTCATTAGATAAAGTAAAGTAAAAGATCGTAACTGATCAGAGAGGGCAGAAGTCGCTGCCCTCTTTTTTTAATTTCCCCGTTGATAGAAAAATCTCTGCTCAGGTCTGATTGACGATAATGGGATAAAATGCGAAAATGATTATTATTCCACAACCAAATCTGGTTCTCAGTTAATTACTACTTATGAAAAGAAAACCGATCCCCCTTTCCTCAAAAAAAGATTTCCAGAAGGCGATTACCCTATTAGGCTTTTCCTTAACCATCGGGTTTATCGCGGTATTTTCATTGCGCCACGAGCTGCTTAAAAATCAAATCTGGCCTTGGTTTTTATTAATTTTTACGATGGTCGTTGCAGGTTTCTTGCTTAATAAAATTGAACCCATCTTGTATCACAATGAGATGAAATCTAAATTAAGCCTGAACCCTACAAAGCAGAAGAAAAATATTGGCATTACATTCATAGGTATTTCTTTACTCATATCTTTTTTTATTATGTACAAACTGTGGCCGGATATCAACAACTGGCAAGGAACTGTATCGTTATGGATTGCATCAATGGGAATGTTCTTGTATGGCACATGGCTACTAAAAGGGGTTGGGGAACCTTCCCCACGGATTCCTTCAGCAAGAGGATATTGGCCGGTTAATCATAATTTCCGAAGATTTGAGGTGATTGCCTTCATCTTAATTTTTATCTTCGCAATTTTTTTACGGGTTTATAAAATAAATGAAATTCCTTCCGGTATCTATGTAGACGAGACGAATGCCGCCCTGGACGCGTTGTATATCCTCGAAGGGCGCCAGGTTTCTCCCTTTGGGACTGGATGGTATGGAACTGCGAATGGTTATATTTATTATATGGCTGGAGTGATTAAACTATTCGGTGCTACGTGGTTGAGTTTAAAATGGATATCATTAATTCCTGCCATATTAACCATACCAGCCATATTTTTTTTAACCCGCATCATGTTTGGGCCAATTCCAGGATTGGTAGCCATGCTGCTTATGGCAGTCAGTCGCTGGCATTTGAGCATGAGCCGTTGGGGTTGGAACGAAACCGCACCACCGGTATTTCAGATCCTGGCACTGTTTTTTTTATTCCGTGGGTTACGGGATCGCCGCCCTCTGGATTATGCATTAAGTGGCATCATTACCGGGTTGATGACTTACACATACTTAAGTAGTCGGCTGGCATTTTATACCATCATCCTATTTATAATCTACTGGTTTATATCTGATCCATCTGGTTGGAGAGAGTCTATACGAAAAAGCTGGGTAGGAATATTGATTTTTTTACTGTCGATATTCATCGCAGTCGGACCAATCCTCGTAACATATATTACAGATCCTTTTACGTATAGTAATCGTGTTAATGAAATCAGTATTCTTGGAGATATCAAAAACCAAAATAGTATCCGTCCCCTGACGGACAATATCGTAGACATTTTAAAGTTTTTCCATCACACCGGTGATTTACAAGGAAAGCATAACTTACCTGGTGAACCAATGGTTGACCCATTCACGGGTTTGTTTTTTGCCATAGGGATCGTCTACGCATTATTAAATTTGCGGGATTACAGAAAATTTTTGTTAATCACCTGGTTAGTAATTGGATTAGCAGGTAGTTTTTTAAGTTCCAACCATGAGTCCCCGCAATCTTATCGTTCATTAACCGCGCTTCCGGCTGTAATCCTGTTAGCTGCCATAACGATTGATCAATGTGCCCGTTCATTCAATCTGGCAATCAAGCAAAAAAGTGTGAAATTTTTGCCAGTTGTGGTTCATAACCTGCCAGTCTTTTTTATTATCCTCGTTTTAAGCGGCGCATCCCTATGGGAAGCCAACACATACTTTAATAAACAGGCAAAATCAATCGATGTGATCAGTGGTTTTAACCCAATTGAAAATGGAATCGCACATGAGGTTATTCAGGCATATCGTGATCAAAAAGCCATATATCTATCTCCTCGTTTTTCCGAATTCTCTCCTTTGCGATATTTAATGTATGCAGAAGTGAAAAATCAAACAGGTCAAAACTCTTTGGAAGATCGACCCTATCAAGTTTTGCTGCCAGAGGTCAATTTACCCGTTCCAGATACCCAACAGGATGTCATTTTTTT
>SWCG01002753.1_pt1 | contig 93997 bp, 79 predicted proteins | sample 4690071 | NCBI WGS metagenome assembly SWCG01 (sample SAMN10267281, study PRJNA491770) | bioreactor metagenome | isolation source: DHS bioreactor inoculated with subseafloor sediment | place: Japan: off Shimokita Peninsula | collected 2012-10 | reverse complement strand
TTTTTTTGCAGGCTTTGCTCGTTAAAAATGCCTCTAACCCCTTTCTTGAGATGTTTACAACTATACGATCTAAGGAATACACGATCTCATGATGCCATCAGCTACATTTCACTTTCCTACAGGTTTTTTATGGGGCACTTCTACTTCTGCATATCAGGTGGAAGGTAATAATTTAAATACAAACTGGTATGAATGGGAACAGATACCAAACAAGATCTTTGATAATCAAACAGCCGGAAAAGCCTGTGACTGGTGGTCAGGTAGATGGAAAGATGATTTGGACCGTGCGGTTATGACTCACCAAAACGCCCACCGCCTATCGATTGAATGGAGTCGCATTCAGCCAGAAATCAACCGCTGGGATGAAACTGCTTTGGATCATTACCGAGATATCCTCAGAGGGCTGCGCGATCGAGGTCTTTCACCAATCGTGACTCTGCACCATTTCACTGAGCCGCTATGGCTGTCCGAAATAGGTGGTTGGGAAAATGATATGATCATCTCCTATTTTGAAAAATACGTTGAAAAAGTAGTAGAAGGATTGAAAGAGTATTGCAGTATGTGGATTCCGATTAATGAACCGAATGTACTGGCACACCAGGCGTTCATTGAAGGTAATTTTCCACCGGGGAAAAAAAGTTTACAATCCAGCTTTATTGCACTCTCTCATATGATCAAAGCTCATATTGCCGCTTATGCTTCCATAAAAAGAATTTCTCCTGTCAGTCGGGTTGGCACTGCGATTAATTACCGTGCTTTTTGGCCTGAAAATGAAAATAATCCTTTTGACCGCTGGATGTCTAACTTTCTTGACCATCAATTTAATGATTCATTTATGAACGCACTCAGGTATGGAAAATTAAAGTATGCGCTGAAACAAGAAAGACTTTCAGCTCCCAAAGGAAATTTTGATTTTGTTGGCGTGAATTATTATTCCGGAGATGAAGTTAAATTTAATCTTTTCAAACCTGGTCAATTATTTCATCAAAGGAAATATCCAAAATTGTCGGAAATCAGTGAGAATGGTTTTATTGCAAACGTGCCCGCAGGGTTTGATAAAGCCCTCCATTGGGCTCTAAAATTTAATTGCTCCATAATCGTCACTGAAAATGGAATCGAAGATTCCCAGGATTTATTACGACCTCAGTATTTGATTGAGCATATCCATAAAGTCTGGCGTGCAGCAAACTTGAATTATCAATTAAAAGGCTATTTTCATTGGACCCTGGTTGATAATTTTGAGTGGGAAAGAGGTTGGTCTCAAAGATTTGGTTTGTGGCGCTTAAATTTACAGGATCAAACCCGCGTCAAAACAAAAAGTGCCGATCTTTATTCTCAAATTTGTAAAACAAATTCATTATCCAGTGAGATGGTTAATAAATTTTCCCCAGTCATCTATTCAAAAATTTTTCCTAAATAGGATTACGCGATTATTTCTTTGCTGCAGGTTTAATATTTGTTCTCAGGGGCAATGAAACAGTAAAAGTTGTACCAACTCCAATCTCCGATTGAACTGATATTTGGCCTTGATGCAAGTTAATAATGTATTGAGAGATCGATAATCCTAACCCGAAACCGGACGTGTGACTACGGGTACGTGATTTTTCTCCCCGATAGAAGCGATCAAATATTTTCTGCAGGTCCTTTTTGGCAATGCCAGGCCCATTATCCTGGATTTTTACTGTTGCATTTTCATCTTCGCTGCATAACTCAACCGTTATTTTGCCGCCTTCTGGCGTGTATTGAATTGCATTTCCAAATAAGTTCAGAAAAACCTGTTTGATACGGTCACGATCACCCTGAATTTCAACCTGATCCATTTTTTCGATTGAAATCGTTAACCGCTCCGCGGACAATGTTTGAACATGGTGAAAAACTTCACACAACAAATCATCGAGAGAAAATAGTTTGAGGTCTAACGGTATCTCCCCTGTTTCTGCCTGGGAAAGAAACAATAAGTTTCCTACTAACCTTGACAATCGGTCCACTTCATTTTCGATACTTACCAGAGACTCCAAATCATATTGTTTATATTTTTTCATCAAGCCAACTTCACCCTTGATCACCGTCAAAGGCGTCCTGAGTTCATGGCTTATATCTGTAACCAGTTGTTTTTGAGACTGAAGTATATGATCCAACCGGCTTAGTGTTTCATTAAATGCAAAAATTAATTGACCAACTTCATCGTCTTTCTGTTGATCTTCAATTGGAATCCTTCGGGAAAGGTCGTTCGTTTCGGTGATTTCTTTCGCAAATTCTGTGACAGTCATTAATGGGGCTAAGGTTTGCCTGGTCATAATCCAGCTGATGACCGCAGCCACAATTAAGGCGATAAGCAAAAGAATGACAAGCACAATTGCCAATGTTCTGAGTGTTATATCTACCAGGGTTAAGTCGATGGCCACCTGTAATATTCCCACAGGCCCGCGAGAAGTTTCAATGGGAACCGTTAGAACACGCAAACGTGTTCCTTCGATATTGCTATTCCGATAAATAATGCGGCCTTGCCTTAAACCATTGTCATCTAATGAGTTGGTGTAAATACCGGGTTTAGAAATTAATAGTTGAGATGAATTTTTCCAGATCTGGATATATTGATTTTCAACCGGGAGGAAATCAAAAATTCTTTCAGAGATGATCTGGTTTTCGGGGGTAACACTTAATCCATCAATTACTCTCTGCGCGGATAACGATAAACGTTGGTCAATCTGATCCAGCAAAATTGCATTTACCAGCCCATAGACCAATAGCCCTAAAATCGCCAGAACTCCCCCGATCAAACCCGTGAATAAATATGTCAGTTTTGATTGCAATGACATTAAGGTGTTTCGCGCATTACATATCCGACCCCTCGAACGGTATGTAATAAGCGTATTTCTCCCTTTTCTTCAATTTTTTGACGCAAATAACGGATATATACATCAAGCACGTTGCTTTCCCCACCAAAATCATAGCCCCAAACCCGATCAAAAATTACCTCTCTGGTTAATACCTGTTTGGGGTGGCGTAAGAAAAGTTCAAGTAAATCATATTCTTTGGCTGTTAAATTAATTGTACGTCCACCACGAGTTGCTTGCCGCGTGGATGTATCTAATACCAGATCTGCCATGCTTAAGGTTAATGTCCTTTCGGACTTTGTCCTGCGAAGCAAAGCTCTGATCCGTGCGGTTAATTCCTCAATTTCAAAGGGTTTGACCATGTAATCATCCACGCCGGCATCCAGCCCCATGACACGGTCACTGGTGGTATCTTTCGCTGTCAGCATGATAATCGGCACGTTATCTTCTGTCGTGCGGATTCGATCACAAAACTCCAATCCATCCATACCAGGCAACATCCAATCAAGAATAATTAAGTCGGGGTGGAATTTTTTATAAATTTCATATCCAGTCTCACCATCGAATGCATTTTCAACATTGTATCCTTCGTAAGTTAAGGTTCTTTTTAAAACTCTTACAATAGCCTGATCATCTTCAACGATTAAAATTCGTTCATTCATGATCTACCCTCCCGTAGTTATCAAAATTCCATTTATTTTAGTAGCCTAATTATAGATTATCTTTCTCAGGTAAAAAAGAAAAATTAGAATTGGTGTTTATTACCTTGTTTTCTGGGTTATTCTGCATTTTTGGATGGTTTATAATCAAACTCATGAATAATGAAGATATGCATACAGGTTTTTTAGTCGAAACGAATAGCCAATTGTTAAATATGATTTCTGATTTGAAGAATCAAGCTTTTATTGGCGTTGATACCGAATCCAATTCTCTCTTTGAATATCAGGAAAGAGTTTGTTTGCTACAATTTTCCACTCTTACCCAGGATTATTTGGTTGATACGATTAAATTAAAAGATTTGACTGCTTTGAATGAGATTTTTTCTTCGAAGAGTATTGAAAAAATTTTCCATGCTGCAGAATATGACTTAATGTGCCTGAAAAGAGATTATCAATTCGAATTTAATAATATATTTGACACAATGATTGCATCGAGAATCCTTGGGTTCCGTTCCATCGGATTGCAATCACTGCTGAAAGATTTTTTTAATGTTGAAGCTGAAAAGAAATTTCAACGGGCTAATTGGGGAAAAAGACCTTTATCGGATGAGATGCTGCGCTATGCACAATGTGATACTCATTACTTAATTCAGTTACGTGAAATCTTAAGTGAAAAATTAAAACAAGAAGATAAATGGGAATTAGCTACAGAAGACTTTAAAAGGGTAACATGTGTCGACGCATTTGTTAACAATAAAAATCATGACCATTATTGGAAAATTATTAAAGGAGCATCATTGTCACCCCTTCAGGAAACAATTCTCATTGAGATTTATTTTCTAAGAGAAAATCTTGCCCAGCAAATAAACCGTCCTCCTTTTAAAATATTTGGCAACCAGACAATTGTTGATATCGCAAAAAAAATGCCAAAAAACGAAAGTCAATTAAGAATTATTAGTGGTTTGTCCCCCAAATTAATCCACAAATATGGTGACCAGATTTTAAACACTGTTAATCTTGGAGCAAGTCGTGAGCCAAACCACAGAAAAGAAAAAATTAGACCCAATCCTGTTTATTTACAAAAATACGATGCTTTGAAAAGCTGGCGAAAGAAAAAAGGAATCGAGTTGTCAGTTGATTCTGATGTGGTTTTACCAAAAGAACACATGGAAAAATTAGCACATACAAAAAATATTTCACTGTCCGTTGTTCAGGAAATCATGCATGATATTCCATATCGATTTCGAAGATTCGGTAATGAGATATTAAAAGTTGTCGAAGGGATAGGATAAGTATGAAAATTCATTTTCTTGGAGCAGCAAGAACTGTTACTGGTTCTCAAATTCTAATCGAGGTAAACGGATCGAAAATTCTCCTGGAATGTGGTCTCTTTCAAGGCAAACGAGCCGATACCTACCAATTTAACCAAAATTTTCTTTTTTCTCCAATAGAGGTTGATGCAATGCTTTTATCGCACGCCCACATTGACCATAGTGGGAATATTCCCAACCTGGTGAAACAGGGCTATGCAAATCGGATTTACGCAACCTCAGCAACAGTGAGCCTGGCTGAGATCATGCTTAGAGATTCCGGTCACATCCAGGAATCGGATGTCCAATACGTCAATAAGAAGCGCGCTCGGCGGGGCGAACCACCGGTAGAACCCTTATACACCTATGCGGACGCTGAGATTGCATGCGAATTATTTACCCCGAAAGAATATAATCAGACCTTCGAACTTATCAATGGAGTAAAAGCAACTTTTGTTGATTCCGGTCATATTTTGGGTTCAGCATCCATCATTTTGGATATTCATGAAAATGGAGAATCGAAAAGACTGTGGTTTTCCGGTGATATCGGACGGGACAAATTACCTCTGTTGAATGACCCGACTATGCCTGAGAAGGCTGACTATATGATCATGGAATGTACATACGGGGATAAGGTGCACCGTGATCCGGTAACCGCCTTTCAGGAATTCAGAGAAGTGACGATGAAAACCATCAGCCGGGGAGGAAAAATTATCATTCCAGCGTTTGCGGTTGGCAGAACCCAGGAACTGGTTTATTTCCTCAATCAGATGCTTTCCGTTAGAGACATACCTCCCATTCCCATTTTTGTAGATAGTCCCCTGGCGATCAACGCCACTGATATTTTTAAATCCTATGCTCATTTATTTGATGAAGAAACCAAAGCATTTGTTAAACAAGGAAATCATAAAGCCCTCACCAGTCCCAATTTGTATTACACAAGATCGGTTGAAGAATCAAAGAAAATTAACGAAGTAAAAGGTCCAGCAATTATCATCTCTGCGTCGGGGATGGCCGAAGCAGGTAGAATTCTTCACCATTTACGAAATAACATTGAAAACCCGCTCAATACAATCATGATTGTCTCCTGGCAAGCACCCCATACACTCGGTAGAAGATTAGCAGAGCGGCAAAAAACAGTACGGATATTCGGCCAGCTATTCGAAAGAAGAGCTGAAATTGCTACAATTGGTGGCCTCTCAGCTCATGCGGGTCAGACTAAATTAATAGAATACGCAAAGGGAACCCGAGCCACCCTGAAAGGCTTGTACCTGGTACACGGGGAAGAAGATGCCGCACGAGCATTAATGGAAAAACTTGAAGAAAACCACGTTGCCCCGGTCTATTTCCCCGATCGTTTAGATTACGTAGAAATTTGAGATTCCTCTGCTATAATTGTGACGTTTCAAAGGAGAGATGCCGGAGTGGTTGAACGGGGCGGTCTCGAAAACCGTTGTGGCCTTTCAGGTCACCGAGGGTTCGAATCCCTCTCTCTCCGCAATAAAAAAAAAGCTGTCTGCAATCATCATCAAACAGCTTTTTTAATTTGATCTTGATCCGTTTATAAATCTTCTTGTTTTACAACGATCATTCCATCAAGAATCATTTCTAATGCCATGGTATGGCTACAACGACCTCGGCTTTGAAAAAATTCACAATCACAAGTCCATTGTCCATCATCATAGGACACCTGATGTGGGTTGTTTTCCCCGCCCACTTCAACCACTAATTTTTTTACCGAGAACCGATCTTTTTGTTGAGCATATCTCTTTGCTTTTTCAATTTTTCCGATCATTCCATAATCCATTTGAATTCAATCTCCTTTCAGGTAATTTGATCTTAAGAAATAAAAAGCACGCAAAAAAGCGTGCTTTTAAAATTCATATGTCAAAAAAACAATTGTCTTCATATAAATCTCCTGATTGATTCAATCATACGAATGTTTGAAGTAATTGTCAACTCGTTTTTGAAACAATATTGCATCTTCCCCATCAATATAATAGGATTTCCAAATTTCATGAATGAAATAACCGTTTTTCTCATATAAACGAATCGCTCGTGAATTGCTTTTCCGAACAGTCAACAAAATTTTTTCCACATTCATTTTATTTTCACATTCCTGGAGTAACTGTTGAGCGATGCCTCTATTTTGATATTCAGGTAGAACAGCAATGGTAGTAATCCAACCTACAGAATTTCTGGTTTTAATACTGCCTGCAATAAAACCTATAAAATTATCGATAAACGTTGCTTTAAATCTTACAACCCCCGGCATTGTAAGGACACCAATCAGGTCTAACAAGGGCCAATTATCGATCGGGAAACAAATTTTTTCCAGTTGTCGCAGACTGTTCAGGTCTTTTATTGAGGCAGTCTCAATGCTGATCATAGATCAAAATGAGACCTCCCATTTTCAGGGAGGTCTGAGAAAACTATTCAGCCTTCTTATTCTTAGATACAAAATCAGACAACAAATTCGTAAACTCCATGGGGAAAATGTACTTGGTGGAGGGATTGGCAGCCATTGACTTTAAGGTTTCAAAATATTGCAAAGTCATCGTCTGAGAATCAACATCTTTGGCAACGGAAAAGATTTTATCAAGAGCGTCAGAATATCCTTCAGCGCGTAATAATTGTGCCTGTCGTTCACCTTCAGCAACCAAAATGGAGCTTTCTTTAATTCCTTGAGCCTTGAGAATCGCTGCTTGTTTTTCACCGTCTGCCACATTAATATCAGATTCTCGTTTACCAACCGATTCAGTAACCACAGCACGGCGAGTTCGCTCAGCTGTTAACTGTCTGTTCATAGCATCCTGAACATCGCGTGGAGGAGTGATTTCTCGAATTTCTACGTTTGTAACCTTCACACCCCACCGCTCGGTTACCTCATCAAGTCTGATTCTCAAGGAAGTATTAATGGTCTCCCTTTCAGAAAGCACACCATCCAGCATAATACCACCGATAACGGAACGTAGTGTTGTCGTGGCGATACCCTGTGCAGCTAACTCGAAATTTCCAACTTGCAATACAGATTGAATTGGATCAACCACTTTGTAGTACCACAGAAAATCGATATTAATCGGTGCATTATCATTTGTAATCGAAGTTTGGGCGGGAATCTCACGAACTTGTTCACGTAAATCTACACGCACAGCGCGATCAACAAATGGTATCAATATAATTAAACCAGGTCCTTTTGCTCCAATACAGCGGCCTAATCGAAATACGACCAATCGCTGGTATTCTGGAACAATTTTTATCGCTGACCATAAAAACAATAACCCAAGGACTATGATTGTCCCTATCAGGCAAGTTAATACTGAAAAATCAAACATTATTGTATCCTCCTATTTAAATTATTTAAATTCTCTACCAAAAGCACTAAACCTTCTTTCTTGATTACTTTAATTTTTTCTCCTTTTTCAATCCTCACATCACTTCTAGCACTCCACTCTTCTCCCATGACGTATGCAGTCCCATCGAGGAAGATATTCGTTCTTGCTTCACCAATCACACCCACAATATTTGCAGGGTCAAAAACTGATTTGGTATCAATTGCTTCAATGATTTTCTTAACGATCACCCATAAGATGGGTGCATTTAATAAAATGACGACAATCGCCACGATCGGAGAGACCGCAAAGCCTCCTGAATCGGATTTGAATATCATAAACGAGCCAATATTGAGTAAAGCAATTGAGATAATTAGAAAATAATCTTTTTTCGTCTTTCGGTAGACATAAATCAATGGAAGAAATGGGATCAATATCAAAAGTGCCCAATAATGACTGGGATTGGAGATGATGCCATAACCCGCCAGGATCATTGAAAATAATCCTATAATTTCAACAACGCCCGTACCTGGGGTAAGCAAAGCCAAAACAGATAAGACAAACCCTACAACGAGGAGAACATACGCAATATTGGGATCAATGATCGGATTCATTAATGAATACCTTTCTATTCAATAATTATACATGAGAAATCCTTTAAATATCCTGGTTTAATAATCTACCCAGATAGAGAGCAGCACTTTTCCCAGTCATAATCTTTTTTAATCAGCCTGAATGGAAACATGATAAAATTTCATTTATTTTCCGGAGGTAATTATGTCTGAACCCATCCTGGTCGCTGTCGCCTGGCCTTATGCGAATGCCGAAATTCATGTTGGAAATTTGACTGGGTCGTATTTGCCAGCAGATATTTTCGCTCGCTACCAGCGACTGAAAGGGCGAAAAGTTTTGATGGTTTCAGGCTCTGATTCGCATGGCACACCGATCACAGTCAGGGCAGATTCTGAAAATATCACACCCATAGAGGTATACCATCGCTTTCATGAAGGCTTCTTAGAACTATTTCAAAGCCTGGGAATTACTTACGATGTTTTTACGAGTACACATACTGAAAATCACTTTAATGTGTCTCAGAAGATCTTTTTAGCATTGAAACAAAATGGTTTTCTTTATCAGGAAAGCCAGGAACAATGGTATTCAACTTCACAACAACGTTTTCTGCCTGATCGATATGTCGAAGGCACGTGTTACCTATGTGGTTATGAAAATGCACGCAGTGATCAATGTGATAAATGTGGAAGTTTATTAGAAGCCGGAAAATTAATCGATCCCAAAACCAAAACGGATGGTTCTACACCAGAATTACGGGAAACCACTCATTTTTTCCTGGATTTAAGTAAGCTGGAGCCTCAAATTGCTACTTTTCTCAAGGAGAGGGAAAGTTATTGGCGCCAGAATGTTCTACGCCAATCATTAGGGCAAATCCAAGCAGACGGGTTACGTGGCCGCCCGATTACTCGTGATTTAGATTGGGGAATTCCCGTTCCTTTAGAAGGTCAGACTGGAAAATGTCTGTATGTTTGGTTCGAAGCCGTTATTGGTTATCTTTCTGCAGCCATAGAATTTGGTTTACTATCAGACAATCCTGAAGCCTGGAAAGAATGGTGGACAAATAAGTCCTCCAAATCCTATTATTTTATTGGGAAAGACAATATTCCCTTCCATGCCATCATCTGGCCAGCGGAATTGTTAGGATTGTCTATCACGTTTGATGAAATGATGGGTTCAGAAAATCCCAGCACCCTGGTTCTGCCTTATGATGTCCCCGCAAATGAATTTATGAATCTGGAAGGACAAAAAATTTCAGGTAGTCGCAATTGGGCTGTGTATGGACGGGACTTCCTGACTCGTTATGATCCTGATCCGCTGCGATATTATTTGACTGTTGCCATGCCTGAGAATCGTGATACAGATTGGGACTGGGATGAGTTCTTCCATCGCAACAATGACGAGTTAGTCGCTACCTGGGGCAACCTGGCCAATCGGGTTTTATCTTTTGCCTATAAGCATTGGGAAGGCATCGTCCCTGACCCCGGTACATTAACTGATTTCGATCTTGCCTTACTCAAAACAATCGAAGCAGGATTTGAAACGGTTGGGAATGAAATCGAAGCCGTGCACTTACGATCTGCGATCCAGGAAGTTGTCAGGCTGGCATCTGAAGTTAATAAGTATCTTGATTCCACAGCACCCTGGACAGCCATCAAAACAGACCGATTAGCAGCCGCCAGAGCGATTTATACAGCCATGAAGGCAATTGATTCCTTAAAGATTTTATTCGCCCCATTCCTGCCTTTTACCAGCGAAAAACTTAACCAATTCCTGGGCTATTCTGACCCATTATTTGGTACGCAATCCACCACAAAAGAACAGGATTCCCTGGGTGAACACATTGTTCTGCGCTACCACCCGGACAATGCAAAAGGCGAATGGCAACCCAGCGATCTGAAGCCAGGCATGCAATTCCAAAAACCCGAACCCCTTTTCAAAAAATTGGATGTGTCGATTGTGGAAGAGGAACGCGCAAGGTTGGGAAAGTAATAAATTTCTTCAGGCCATTAAGGTGTTATTCGCATTAAGAAGTTTATTTCAATTACGGTTCAGTTTTGGTTTAAAACCTTTTCATAAATTGCCAGTGTTTCGGAATTAATCTGTTTTTCAGTGAATTTTTCCACCACAAGATCTCTTCCAACCTTACCCATTCTTGCCCGTAAATCCGGATCATTAAGAAGGACTAATATTGCATCTGCCAGGGCTTCAGGGTTATTGACGGGTACCAGAAATCCATTTTTCTGATCTTGAACGACATCCCGGCACCCTGGCACTTCCGTAGCGACGATCGGGCGACCACAAGCAGCCGCTTCAATCAGAACTGTTGGTAATCCCTCGCCGAGCGAAGGCAAAGTTACAATACTGCATTCCTGATATATTTCGCGCATATTTTTTTGAAACCCCCACCATTCAATAAGTCCTTCCTGTTCCCACCTTTTCAGGGTCGATACATCAATTGAGGATGGGTTTCCAGGATCAACATCACCGACCAGTGCTACTCTTAATCTGGTTTTAGATTTCAATATTCTCGTTGCCTCCACCAAAGTCTTCACACCTTTGTCGTAGAGCATCCTCGCTGGTAAAACAACCAAGGGGGTGTCCCGTTTGGGATCGGGAGATGGATAAAAGAACTCCTCATCAACACCGACGCCATTAATAATCACACTGGTGTTTTGGTTCGCAAATCCATATTTGATAAAAATCTCCTGATCAAATTTGTTTTCAAAAATATTGAAAATTTTGGACCTAGATAAAGCTAATTTATAAAGTGGAAAAACAATTGAACGTAAAAACTTGCCCTTTAAATTTTTAGCAAGGAAAATATACCCCAATCCTGTTACTGAATTGACTATACCTGGCACGCCACAAAATCGAGCTGAAATCGACCCATATATAACCGGTTTAATTGTAAAATGATGGACCAATATAGGCTTTTCAATCGCATATATTTTTCTCAATTGAAATAATGATTTTAATTCCCCGATAATTGAGGTTGATTTCCTGCCGATATTCCATTCAATGAATCGAAATCCGTTTTTAACAATCTCAGTAACAAAATCTCCTTTTGGAGAGACAAAAACAACATCAAACCCCCGATCTCTCAAACACTTGCCCAAGGACAATCTAAAATTATACAAGTACCAATCGGTGTTGGCGATTAATAATATTTTCCTTTCAAGCATTATGCTTCCCGATTATCAAGCACCTGCTGATAAAACTTATTAAGTAGATTTTCCATATTACTCCAGCTATAAATTTCAACATAAGCTCGTCTTGCATTTTCCCCATACTTGCTTCTTAAAGGAATATCCTGGTCCAGAATCGAAAGGGCTTTTTCTAGTTGTTCTTTGCTTCCATATTCTATTATAAGCCCACATTTTTCTTTCTCAATGATCAAATCCATGTTGGTATTTTTTGCTACGATGATTGGTTTCCCCAACATCATAGCTTCAAAAATTTTGTTTGGGCTGGAGTAGCGGTGGTTCGGAATCGTTGGATCGTACGTGGCAATTAACACATCAGCTGCATGACTGAGTTTCAAAGCTCTCTCGTAGGCAATTCTCCCATGCCAATGGATATTTTTCATTCCCGTGGTTGATTGAACAATTATTCGTTCATCACCTCCAAACCCAGCCAGATCTAAATGCCAATTCGGGTGATCTCTAAGCACTTCGATAAGTTCAAATATACCTCTTTCAATCTGCAACAATCCAATATATGCAATTCGTAGAGAGGATTTCATAGCCGGTGTTTGTTCATCTGAAACAGGAAATTTAAAATCTTCCGGGCTATTGTATACAGATACACATCGTTTGGGATGTGAGCCTTTTATCTGGGCTCTCCGCGAGTCATCAACCAGGATAACCCCATCTGTTTTACTGATCGCCCAAAAATCCATTTTTCGGATGAGTTCCTTGAGAAATCTTGGTGTTTTTCGCAAATGGTCAGCATAAAAATCAAAAATGTCATAAATAACAATTTTCTTCCAAAATATCTTCATTACCATGGCAGGCAAGACTGTATCAAAATCACAGGCGTGGATAATTTTATAATTTTTTCTGTTTTTCAGTAACCAAACCATTAATCCAATTTGCCAGGCTAATAAAGCTGGCAAATTCATTAAGCCATTGCCAAATTTTGCCTTGATACGTAATCGGAAAATTGAGAATTTGTCTCCACTCTCACTTTTAGGCAATTTTCCGGTTCTGTCCCAACCCAAGGCACGCACCTGATAGCCATTTTTTACCAGGCTTCTGGCAATTTTTTCCACCCGCGGGTCAGGAGATATGGGATTAGACCTTAAGATTAGAATTTGATAATCCATTATTAATTTTCTCGCAAATATTTTTGTCCTTTAATTGCAAGGAGGAATTATTTTGATTTTTAATAAACAAGTTAAACTTTTTTTCAATTAACTTGAATGTGAAATCTAGGTGTTTCGATTTTTATTAGTAAAATGATTCTGGAACAGAAAGCTTTAAAAAATAATTTATTTAATCTGTTAATTATGAAATTTAATGTAATTTTTTCTTTGACCTTTAAACATTTATTCCATGTAAACCCTTTGAATTTATCAATTATGAATTATTCTTTTTACCTAGTTTATGAATTCGAAATTTATTTTATTTCTATTTATCTGAAACACTTTTTTGAAAATCATTTGGTGTTTTTCCAATAAATTTTATCAAATAATTACTAAGTTGAATCTTTTTATGGATGGTAAAAATAAAAATCATAATTAAACTAATGAATGAAATCAAAGCAATATCAAAAAGAAAATTGGACATAAGCAAATGCTTTAATATATCTCTCCTACCATCTCCGAATACTGCTATAAATAAGTCTAATACACTAGCAACTGCAGAAATTATCCCAATCAAAGCAATTATAAAAGTACTTCCATCAAAGACACGTAAACCAATTAAAAAAATTAAAGCCATAACTGCTATTGATAAAAAATATAGATTATTCTTGGGAAAGTAATTGAATTTAATTGTTGACCACAAATTTAATCGGTTAACCCTTCGATCAATTGGATCGGAAAGAGAAAATTTCCCTAGATAATCTAGTGATAAATTTTGGATGTTTGATGCACCAAATCTTAATTGGTTTATTAAGATGTTTGGATCAATTATTATTGCTTTGAATGAATTTAAATGTGAATTTCTGTTTTTAACACGAAAAACGCAATCATCACCTTTTCTTGTGAAAGGCTCGACATTAATACAATCACGAAATTCTCCTAAATGCAATTTCCCCAAAATATTTACAGGATCAGAACTAAATGATAGAGCACCATAAAATAAACTACTATATGCTGTGGCATCTCGCATAGACTCATTTGCTGATACATAATAAGATATCGATGCAGAGCTTAAAAGAAAAATTATTGAAAAAGAAAAATAGAAAAGAAATTTTTTTCTATTAATTGCCAAGTAAATAAAGAATAACATTAAGATAGGTACCCAAATTAAATTGCTTGCTTTTGATGTTGTGAGAAGAAGCCCAACAATTCCAAAAATTAATACTGGGAATTTCTTTTGAGGTGATGCTATTACTTTTACTAATGTTATTATTAAAAGTAAAACGAAAATAAGTGATCCCAATTCTTGGTAAAATGAATTAAAATATGCAATATAATCTGTTGATGTAAATATCAACACATAAGGTATTCCAATCGTTAAAGTCAAAAGCAATTTATGGCGGTTCCTTGATATCCATTTTAAAATAATCCATAGAAATAAAATAATTAGAAATCTAGGAAATATCGTTATGATCGGCAAGAATAATTGTTGATTGGAATATATTAGTCCGTTTAAAAATAACCCGGGCAACCAAAGAATTATGGTTGAGCTTATTACTGACCCTTGCTTGGGAAAATCAAAATCCCAATATGGCAGCCAATAATTAAAAAAACGTAATTCATAATCAGCAGTACCAGGCAATGGCCAATTTTCCTGAAAGCCTGTTGGTTTAGAAGAAAACCAATTTACTACCCGAGAAAAATCGCCATTATCAGCTAAACCCGTATTCAAATGAAATAAGTTTAGGATAATTAAGTAAAAAATCAAACTTATTTGTATAAAATTTACAAGATGAGTTTTGCTAATATTTCTTAAAAACTTCAATGAATGAAATTCCTTGTTTTTAATTATTCTATCACGATTTAAACAAAAATATTTAACTATGTTTTTCTTTGACTTAAGTTTTTAGAAATCTTTCTTTTTAAATGGTCTCCTTTTTTAATTCAAAACACTTCTTACTACTTTAATTAGATTTAGGAATTAACAGAACAAAGTTAAGAGCATTGAGTTTACAAAAAGTTTTCAAAAAAATTGATTTCATACATTCTAAATATTTTTTGTGATACCATAATTCTCATTTAGGAGAATTACTTTGAAACTACGACTGTTCTTAATTATTTTTGTTTTCTCTTTTTCTATTTTTTTATCAAAAATATTTGGTAAAAACAATGTAGCACATGCTTTCGATTCCACAAGTGTTTACTTACCATTAATTTCAAAAAGTGAACAAAGATATGTGTTATTAGGCTTGTATCCTACAGGTTGGATGGGTGACCAAAAAGTAATTGATTCTCAATTACACAGTATTAGCAATTGGTCTGGAAAAAGAATATCCATTGCTGGTACATTTATAGGTATAACTGAACATACTGAAGGAGGTATAAATCTACAGTTAAATAAAATCTATGAAAATGGATACACTCCTTTCATAAATATTATGACTAACTACACTGCAGAAGAATACTCCTCAGGTAAAGCAGATTTTCATATAATAGAATGGGCAAAACGATTTAAGAACGTTGTTAGTTTAGATGAGAGAATTGCTTATATAGCTTTGATGCCTGAAATGAATGGATTTTGGGTAAGATATGGAAATGATCCAGAAAATTACATTAAATCATTAAAACTCACCCAAAGAATTTTTCGTGAACAAGGAGTGCCTGAAGAATCAGTGAAATGGGTGTTTGCTCCAAACGGTTGGAGTTATGATGAACATAAATTTGAAAATTATTATCCAGGTGATGGATTTGTTGACATTGTTAGTTTTAGCTCATACAATTTCGGATATTGTCCAGCTCAAGCTGAATGGCCAGGATGGATTAGTATGCAAGAAGCTGTGGAACCCTATGTGGAAAGATTTAATACATTAGCACCTGACAAGCCAATTTTCTTAGCACAGACAGGAACAACTGCTTTTACTGGCAACGGGCTGGATGAAAATGCAAAAAATCAATGGTTAAAAGATGGGTATTCCTACCTCGCAGAAGATAATAGAATTCGAGCAATTATTTATTTTAATATTGAAGATGATAAATGTGATCTTGCTATTTATAGAACCTGGGAAACACAGTATGCCAAATTTTATAATGGGTACAAAGAAGGGGTTCAATCTAGTGTTTTTAGATACTTTTCTCCTGCAGAGCTTAAAAATATAAATTTGTCACCCTAACCCATTAAGTATTTTTTGAAAGATTCAATTAAGAACATTTTAGACGGATTTTTAAAATCTAAAAATCATCTTTGTTATCAGTGCGATAAATATTCATCTAACTGGGCAACCTACTATATTAAAATTTTATTTGTTATCGCCAACCTTGTGATCAAGTAATCTTGCTGAAGTAAACCCCAAATTAGAAAAAGTTGTATTTAAGTTTTTTCCGACATAAGTTATAATCTCATAAGTTCAGATAATAATTGGTGATTGGGGTCACAATAATGGTATTTATTCGGAAACTGAAATCTATGATGGGAGGGTTTTTATTTAGTTTCAAAAAAAATTCCTTATCTCTTTTAAAAAGATCAATACCAAAACCTATAAAAAAGCTCATTATTACGGTTTTCAACTACGGTGAACATCAAATCATTGCTCAAAATCAAACCTTGCTAAACGAGCTTTTAAAGCAATATGAGCAGGGAAAGGATTATCGCTCCATTATCATCTTCCCACCCAGCCTCGATTGGGATGTGCAGTTGTTTCAACGCCCACAACAGCTGGCACTAGCTTTGGCAAAACAAGGAGCTTTGGTTTTTTATACCCAACCCAAACCAGATCGAAAAAAGAAGCCCTTTGAATTAATTAAAGAGCGCTTATATCTTTGTAATGTGCACGTCGATACCTTCCGAGTGATATCTAGTCCGCTCATTTATTTGCTTACCTGGAACAGTGATTACGCTTCTCGTTTCAAAAACCCTCAAATCATTTACGATTTTGTGGATGATATTGATGTCTTTTATGGTGACCAGCAACAAATTGCAAAAGGACACCGCTACTTATTGGCCAATGCCAGCTTCATCCTCGCTACTGCTCAAAAACTAGTTGAAGAGGCAGCAGCTTATCGCGCTGATGTCATTTATTCTCCGAACGGTGTTGTTTACGAACATTTTTCCACTCCACCACCACTTTTACCTCCCGTCGATTTGCTGCCAATTCTTGAAAAAGAAAAACCTATCATTGGGTATTATGGTGCATTAGCACGATGGTTTGATTATGATTTACTCAAAGCAGTTGCCGTCTTACGTCCTGATTACCAATTTGTTTTAATTGGGCCGGATTATGATGGCACGCTTTCACCCTCGAAGATTTCCCATTTTGATAATATACATCATTTAGGTGTGAAACCATACGCTGATCTGCCGGGTTATCTGCATTATTTTGATGTAGCCACCATCCCTTTTTTGGTTAATGACATTACCAACGCCACATCCCCATTAAAACTTTTTGAATATATGGCGGGTGGAAAACCGATCGTGGTGACACCCATGCGCGAAAGTATGCAATACAAAGATGTACTGATTGCAAAGGATGCGGAAGAATTTGCTTGGCAGTTAGACAAGGCTATCCATTTGGGAAAAAATGATTCATATATTGAAAGAATCAAGAAAATCGCTCAAGAGAACACTTGGGAAAGCCGGGCAGAGGAAATAATCCAAAAAATCGAATCACATTGAGAATAGGATTACGATTTTACTTTAAAGCCGTTTTTAATCAACATTTTTAACTTTAATAAATATTCGCTAATAGAACCCTTGTCTAATTTATTATAAATAGGAAGAAATAATTGCCTGATCCATAAATAGAACCAATAAGATGGGGGTTTCGGTTCAATCAATTTACTATAATCCGCTGCAAGTTTTTCATATTTTTCCAGAAGCAAAGCCTGGTTTTTATTTAATTTAATCCATTCATTACGTGCCTGTAAATATTCCAATGTAAGTTGATCCGTTTTTATATTATAATCAGAATTTTTTTCTTCTTTTGCTAATTGTCCATTCTCCTTTGATGGAGGTAATAAAGATAATAGTGTCGAATTTATGCATGATCCCATTGAGTCTGTTGAAAATTTTTCTTGAATGCGATTACGACAAGAAGAACTCATTTCATTTCTTTTATGGGGATCATTATATAAATTGATAATTACTCTTGCATACTCTTTTTCCGGTTCAACTATTCCTTTATCTATCAAACAACCACATTCTGATATTACCAATTCGGATTGTCCGCCAACATTCGCACCTAAAACTGGTAATCCAGTTGCCATTGCTTCATAAATAGCTGATGAGATCCCTTCATTATCTGAGGGTAAGAAAAATAAATCGCCGGCATTGAGAAGATCAGGCATTTCATCAGCAGAAACTGATCCCAGCATAAGGACGTTTTCTGTTAATCCATATTCAGATATTCTTTTTTCAATCTCAGAACGCAGACTACCTTCACCTGCAATAAGTAATTTGACGTTCACTCTTTGCGATTTTAAGATCTGCAATGTTTTCAGCAGAAGAAATGGTTGTTTTTGATCCTCTAATCTCGCTGCATACACAAGAATAAATTCATCACCACCAATTGAAAACTTTTTTCGAACCTGGGCTCTCCTTTCCAAATCGAATTTCCAGATGGTTGGATTAACCCCAATATAACAAACGACTACCTGGGAAGGTTCGATTTGGTGATCAACCAGCCAATTTTTTACTTGGTGACATGAAACAATCGATTTGTTAATAAATTGATGATGGATAGCTGACAGTCGTGGAAATCCCCCATTCATCCAGTCTGGAGTTATAAAGTGAATGTAGTCAACAATAACCAGTGCTGGATGAGTTTTTCGAATAATTGGCAGTAGCCGATACCCTTCAATTGAGCCTTGTAGCAAGACTGCGTCAATCCCCCGAGAATGGATCAAATAATTGATAAAGTCAACATAATTTACTAAATTTAAAAAATTGGATAATATAAATATATCCTTGGTAAATTTCTCAAATTCAGTTTTCCATTCATTATTACTGATGGCAGTAGTAATAATTGTAATTTCCCAATTTTTATTCGTCAATTGATCTATGAGATTTAGAATAAATCTTTCCGCACCTCCCATGACTAACCATGGAAGAATAATTAATAGATTCTTCTTTTTTTTATTTAGTAAATTGAAATTAAAATCTTTAGCCTCAATTTCAGTCAAATCCAAATCGACAATATTATCAATTTTTGGAAAATCGCCAGAATACAAATTTGGATATTTATTTTTCAATACTTCTTTAAACTTTACAATATTGTTTTCGTTTAAATTAATCCACCGATCAGAATGATCATTTCTTACCCGATACCAGGCTAAAAATTCCGGTACTGTTTGTCCCCAAATTCCATATGATGCGCACTTAAGCCAAAAATCCCAATCTTCCAACCCACTTCTTATGGATTCATCAAACATACCCACTTTAATAAACACAGATTTTCTTACCATGCAAAGCATCGATATTCTGTTTCTATCAAGGTTAAGTTCGGCATCATGAAATCCCCCAGTCCAAAGATAATTTAATTCGCCAAAAGCTACATGAAATGAATCAACAAAATTTACAATAGGATGAGTATTTAAAAACCAAAACCATTTCTCTGCTGCAGTTGGTTCAATGAGGTCATCACTATCAATAAATAAAATGAATTCGCATCTCGCGTGCTTAATTCCCGTGTTCCGAGCAGAACTTAAACCTTGATTGGATTCATGATGAATGACTTTTACTCTGTTATCAACATTTTCATATTGTTTTAAAATCGATATAGAATTCTGATCAATTGATCCATCATTGATAATCAACCACTCAAATTGTTGCAATGATTGACCAAAAATACTATTTGCGGTTTCGATAAAGAGTTCCCCAGTATTATAAAAAGGGGTAATTATGCTAATAAGTGGATTCTCAATATCGGAGAATCTCTCATAAACGGCAGACCCTCTATTGTTATCTTTTGGACTGTTATTGAAGTCTGGTTTTCTCTCATTAATCATTCGCTAACCTTTTTGTACCATTTCTTGAAATTCGGGTGTTTTTCCATTCATTCTTGGGCTAAAAATTAATGGAATGGTGATTAGCGCAACCAGATAGGTTGCGTAATAATATCTAAAATTTGGAGCGGCGAAAATTAGAGTCAGTGTTATCGCTTGTAGTAATGCCGGAATAATGATTAATGAGAAGCGAAAATTACGATTTCGAAGAATGAGGATTGAAATTGTAAAAAATGTGATATACAGAAATAAAGCGGGTCTCCAAAATAACCAATTAAGATTGGGATTGTAAGATGTTTTTATTACCAAATTCGCAATAAAATCTCTTAGTGCTGGAAGCTTAGAATCAGCAACGATTCCGAATGGATTAGGATCAACCAGAACCTCTACATGCGAAGCATTCCGCACTTCCCCATATGGATCCCAAACAATAAATTCTAATGACCTTTCGCAACGATAATTGTATAAAAGTATTTTCGGTATTCTTTTGGCAAAATTGACCACTATATCCATTTTAGGTTGTGATTTATCAATACTACTATTTTTCCATTCCGGGTTGTTTTTTGACCAAATAGAACAATTCCAGTTAGGTGGCCATATTTGCATGGATCTGATAATTAAATCTGGTTCACTGCCCGGTAAAGAAAAAGCAGCTAACTGATACAAGGAAAGTGAAGATTCTTCTAAAGATTTGGACTCCTGAACATTTAGGGATTGATAAAGTGGACCTCGGATACCTAAAAATAAAACAAGAAAAAAAGCAAAAGCAATGAGCCATGATTTCCAATGTTTTGGAAAAAATATGAATACGGTAAACATTGATCCAATTGCGATGATTATCCCATCATGTCTCAATAGAGAAATAAAACCTAGTATCAGACTGAATAATAGGATATTTCGCCATTTATTTATCCACTGTCCAGATGAATAAATAATCCTTATGAAGAAATAAACTAGACTCATCACTGCGATACCATGGGGTATATCTTTCCAGATTGTATTAACCATTGTGCCATTTACAGGAATTATAGAAAAAACAAGAAGACTCACCCAAATTATCCATTTTGGTACACCAACAGACTCATAGAATGAAAAAAATAGACCAGCAATAAATGCCATGAAAAAAATTTGCGCTAAAGCTACAATCACCGGAGATAAATAGATTCTTGTCAACAACCAGATTAGTAATGTATGAAACACGGGATGATGATTTACATACACACCCGTTAATACTTGATTCCACTGGTTGAAAGAATCTGCACTCATCATACCCGGGTAAAAAGCAAGCAGATAAATGCTCCAAATAAAAAAAATTGGGAGCGAATATAAAAGCATATTTTTTAAGTGAATTTCACCATCTAAAAAAATAGATTTGTTGATTTTGAGATTTGATAAAGCAATCGTACATAAGAAGAACAAAAATCCAATCAGGGTTGAATAGGATATAAAAAGGATTATCTTTAGGGAAAAATAATCAAATGAGGGATTGAATTGCAAAGGAGGAAAAGGTAACGGAATATTCAAAGTTAACCAAATACCAAAGGAAAGACTTAGAATAATCCAGACAATGGTCCATTTCATTCCTAGAATTTTAATTTGATCTAATAAAAATTTGGTTAGAAGAATAATAAATTTTCCAGCGATTAAGGTTGAAATTAAAAAACCTGCTAGCAAAGTGATGACCGATATGAACCCATTTGGTTTGTCTATCCAAAAAAATAAAGTTAAAAAAAACAGATAACAAATAAGATTACTGATGATATTATTTCGTCTTTTTCTGTAAGTGCTTAATATTTTTTCCATTTGTATATTTTTTCATTCATTAAGCAGAGAATTTTTATTCTCTTTGTTCGAGAAGTTCCTAATAATAAATTCCTATATCAATTGTAAAAGTAAATGGTTTATTAAGAAACCGAAATTGATTGACAATCAATTTTCTCATAGTGTCTAAACGAAATATACTGTTTGAGAGATCGCAAGAAACAAATTTTCGATAAAAAAAATTATTTTGGAATTGATTCAACTGTGGAAAATGCCTTTAATAATTCATCTCCATATAAAGTCCAATCCAGGTATTCATGTGCAAACTTTCTACATCGGCCAAACCACCTTTCCCTATTTGTTTCAACATCTAACACAAAATCATTAATTCTTTCTTCATCTTCAGGCGATACACCTTCATCATCAGGAGATAAAATTACTCCTAAATTATGGTCTTGGACTGCCTGAGACACATCTCCGACATTTTTAGTTGTAATTATAGGAACCCCCGCTGCAAAATATTCCCCCGCTTTTGTAGGGTACGAAACGCTATTAACCGGGTGTGATTTTCTCAGCAATAATCCAGCATCCGCTACGCTTATTATTGACCCAACTCGCCCATGATCAACGTGATCTATAATAAATTTTCCATTCGCAATCCCTTTTTCCTCGATTATTTCTCTGACACGGATATGTTCCTCTTCAGGAATAAGTAAATAAAAAAAAGAATTCAATATCCGTTTATTAATTTGTACAAAAAGGTTAAACATCGCCTCAGGCCACTGCCAAACACTGAGAGAGCCTAAATATAGAAAAACAAATTTATCAGTCAATCCAAGTGATTTTCTCATGATCCTTCGATCGTCAAAAGACATAATAAATTTTCGATTCTCGACACACGTCGGAATTATGATAGAACTTTCTAATTGAAGATTATATTTTTTTTGGTAGTGTTTTTTCATTTCATGACTTACAAAAACAATCATATCGGAGGATTTAATGATTTGTTCTTCAACTTTTTTGAGAGCCTCCGTTCTTTCGGAATGCTCTTTGTTCATTTCAGATTCCTCAGGGGCAATTCCATGCACATCAAAAATCAATTTCCTATGGCTCTTCCTGCTGGCACGCAAAGCATAAATTGTGGAATAAATTGATTCTCCATAAATTATTTGAACATTATAGAATTCAGCCAATTCAATTATTTCATTCTCTATTTCATCTGAGCCATTTACTACCTTATAAAGATCAAAGAAATCTGAACTCGGTCTAAGATGGACATATGCCCCAGTACTTCGTTGAAGATATGTCAAATGCTCGTTTACACGCTCTATCTGTTTGAAAAACTCCTTGTGAATAAAGCAAACCAAAATTACCCTCACCTCGTTATTGTTTAACACTCGGGCTTCTTCGATTACTCTGGTTGCATATCCATCTTTAGAACCAGGATTAATATAACAAATCATCAATATTTTTAAGAATTTTTCAAGAGGTTTCTTTTTCACTAGCGGACTTTTATTCATACTCCCGGGAGATATATGAATATCCAATTTTTCCTTTACTAATTCTAAAAATAGGTCTTCATATTGTTGAATAATAAATGATTGATCAAAATTTTCAAACGAATAATTTTTAACGATTTCTATTTCATCTTTAAGGTCAGAACCTTGTTTCCAACGAGTTACTAATTTGATAGCCTCCGATGGTGAATGAAAAATATACTTAGGTGGATAAATTAAATCAGCACCTTCCCAATCACGAATCACAGGTATTGCTCCCGATGCCATTCCTTCAGCAACAACCTGGTGAGACCCTTCGTGTTCGCTGGTGGAAAAAATTAATCCAATTTTTGAAAACCAATATTGGATGTCATCACCATATGGTTCCACATACAAATCACCACGTTCTTTGTAAATTTCAATTTTATTAAATAATCTTTCATAATATTCTTTTTCATCCTGGCGGTCCCACAACCAGTCAAATTCCCAAGGTAGTTTTCCTTTTAAGAACAATTTATAACGATGATCAAGATGTTTTAGTTGTTCAAAAATTGATACAGCTAAATCAGGGGCTTTCCTCATTGGCAAAAATCCAACTAATCCAATATTGAATTCTGATCCATTTATTTTTGATTGTCTAAATTTTATGGTATTGATTGGATTGTAGATTAATATTGCTTTATTCAAAAGTTTAGGAAATTGACTAAGAAAGATTTTCATATTATTTTGACAAATAAAAATAATCTTATCAACATTTTCCCAGTATATTTTTTCAGAATATTCGAGGTTAAGTTCCTGATGGTGAAGGCGAATTATCAGAATCTGGTTTGGTTTCTTATTTATTGAATACCATTCTGCATTTCCCAAACACCATTCGCAAAAAATAATATCAGACTTATTAAGTAATTCTGTGCTTCTTTCTGTATTTACTATGATATGACCAGGATGATCATCTAATAAAATTTCATATTGGGTATGAGATGAAAAATGATTGATAATCGGTTGAATGAACCGAAAATCATGTCCATTGAAAAGAATTATTTTTTTTCTATTATTCATAAATTTTCTTCCCCCCAGAAGGGCAAACTAATTTCCACACAACCATGATTAGATTACAACTTTTTTTAACAGTGTCTGGTCTGCTCTTACTGAACCTGAAACTTTCAAATAATTAAAGCGATCCAATGACAATATGGATTTTCCTGAGGATGATAGATCAAACCACTCCTGTTTAATTAAATTTGAAAAATTAATCTCACCAAAAAAATTTTTATTCACAGCTAAAGTAGAGACAAGCACTTTCGATGAATTTAAATATTCATTTCCGATCTCTTCTAATTTTAAGTTCAAATTATCTTGATGGAAATAGGACTTCTTACCAATTATCTCAGCATCATGATTATAAAGGTAGGATAATGCATAATCCTTCAAATAATTAGGTCCATAATAATCTCTTGGATTAATTATAACTAAATAATCACCATCAATACTGTCGTTTATCTCATTTGTGTCATAAAGATAACGCATGTTTAATCCCTTGAAGAATGGAAGGTTTCTCATTATTACTGTTTGGGTTGATATTTTTTGGTTATTATCACTCAACAAAATTACATCAAAGTTTTGATAAGTTTGTTGGGATAAGATTGATTGAACATAAGTTGCATCATCATTTGTTTCCACATTTGAAAGAATGGTAAATCTCGGTAATTTTATAGAAATCGTATCCAAATTACATTTTTTAAGGATAAAATTTAACCGATGGAGATAAGTATGATTTTCCAGTACCTTTCTAATTCCTAATGTCGATAGTCGACTCCAGTAATCATCGTCTGTTAACAATTTTTCAAGATGTTTTTTAGTATCAGTTTCAGATTCAGTAAATAATACAACATCGCTGCCTAAAAGTTCATCTATTCCCTGAGAATAAGTACTGATAACTACTGTTCCAGAAGCTAATAACTCAAACACTCTTCTTGAAAACATAGTGGGAGATGTTTTTATTGAATTAACATTCAAAAATACTTTATATTTTTTGTAATGGTTAACCATATCTAAATAATCAAGACGGCCTTTTATTGCTGGTTGGTAGATTTCAGGGAATCGATAAACACTATTCTTTTCATCGACAACACCAAACTGGCGATCATAAATATGCAATCCATATTCCAGAGCCGGTCTCAACAATATCTCCATATCCTGTTTTCTTTCAGGAAAAATGTCTCCATAATAAGTTCCCGAAAAACAGACATTCCATTTCCTCTTCTCATCTAATAATGGATTTTGAATTCTAGGTTGTGCTGCAAAAGGGAGGGGATAAATCCTTTTATGATTGACATCTCTTCTGTATCGATCAATTGTATTGGAGTCAGATGTAAATATGTAATCAAACAATTTTGCTTTATCAATGAACCGTTCATAATGAGTAGGATCTTCTTTATTCCAAAAAATAGATGGTAATTTTCTATCATTAGCCAAATGTAACAGATCAACAAGTTCAATACCTGTATCGGCAGCATATTTTGCGATTTTATATTGCCAGGCTCCATCATTCCCATTCCAGGCTGACTCTACAAATATAGCATCAGGTTGAATTTCTTCAATATTATCTTTGTCTTCGTTGGGACGTATTTTGATGATTTCAACATTCGGAGCGAAACATTGATAAGAAAATTCGTCCAAAATGCCTACGAATTTTATTTCTCCGGTGCTAATTTTCTTTTTTTTCCGGATTTTTCGATATTTGAGATTGTTAGAATTTATCTTTTTTTTTTTGGATGATTCTGTATTTGATGGGAAAATTTCATCCTGAAATAATCTAATTTTTAGTTTTGCTTGTTTCAAAAAGGAAAACGGATGCTGGGTGGCTTCACTAATTAAATTCGCGCCTCCTACAAAAAAGCTTCCAATCCGCCACCTCGCAGATCTTTTTATTACTTTTTCTTGATAGTGGAGAGCATTTTCTTTATTGATTTCAATGTCATTAATTTTGATTTCCAATTCAGAAATTTTCTTTTGAAAGCGATCTCTTTCATTTGTGATTTTATTCAATTCTTTCATTTCCGCTTCAAATCGATCAATTATTCTCACCTGTAATTTTATTTGTTTTTGACTTTCTTCTTCTTTTGTCAGAAGCGTATTATTTCTTTTAATTAATATCTTATTTTGTTCTTGCTCTTCTTTCAATCTACTACTCAAGTCGATTAATCTTTTAGAAACAGAAATGAATTTTAATTCCTGGTCTTCACATCTTTCTTCAACTTTTTGAAGTAATTTAATAATTTCAGTGGCATCTAAATAGGAATTTCCTACGTTAAAATGAGGTTCACTTGCTTTTCTTCCCTCATAAATTATGTAATTTCCCATCGTATTTAGTGATAGCGTCTGGAAATATGAATTGGCAAGGTCCAAGAAAGTAGTAGGAAAGTAGGTTCTTTTATGATCAATGTGTGAATTCAATCCAAAAGGCACGGTAATTATTGTTTTTCCACCATCTTTCAGCACTCGTTTAGCTTCGGATAGTACTTTTCCCGGGTGTGTTAAATGTTCAAGAATTTCACCAAGAATTACAGTATCGAAAGAATTTTCCTCAAATTCCATATTTGTGGCATTGCAGACATAAAAATCTACTTGGTTTTTTGTTGTTTCTTCTTCTTTTTTTAACTCTGATTTTGCGAAATCAATCGCATTTTTCTCAATGTCAATTCCAATGCATGAAAAATTTTCTCGACCTAAAAGAATACAAGTAATTCCTTGACTACAGCCAATATCAAGGATTTTTTTTCCTTCTACTCGACTACAAATCCAATGTATTCGTTCTCTAGCGAATCTTTGAGTTTCAATATCGAAAATTTCTCCATAATACAACTCATTAATTCTGTCATTATTCATAAAAATTTGTCCTTTTGGTGATTAAACCCTTGTTAAAAAGTTTATCAAAAAAATTGTCAGCATAACCTTAACTGTCTTAGGCCGTTCTCTTCGAGAAATGCAATTGAAAAATGAAATTAAAAAATAATTACTCGATGGATTAATTATTTCATTCAACTTTCATAAAGTCCTTGAATGCGTTAACTATTTCTGTTGCCTCCCCAACCCTAATAATTTTTCCATGATCTAACCATGCTATTCGATCACATAGTTTTTCGACCATGTTCATGCTATGAGAAACTAATAAGGTCGTAGCACCCTCTCTTTGAAATCTTTCTATCCTTTCCTTGCTCTTTTCCTGAAAAGAAATATCACCAACCGAAAGCACCTCGTCTAATATGAGAATATCAGGCATCTCAGTTGTAGCAACCGCAAATCCTAATCGAGAATTCATACCTGAAGAATATGTCCGAAGCGGAGCATCAATAAATCCACCTAATTCCGAGAATTCGACAATTTCATCAAATCTTTCGTCAATTTGGTGCCTATTTAATCCAAGTAAAGCCCCATTAAGATAAATATTCTCTCGTCCTGTTAGTTCTGGATGGAATCCAGCTCCCATTGCTAATAATGGAGCCACCCTACCGAGAACGACAACTCGACCTTTGGTTGGCTTCATGACTCTGGCTACAAGTCGTAACAATGTGGTTTTACCAGCTCCATTCGCACCAATTAGTCCGAAAACTTCTCCCTTTTTTACTTCTAAGTTTATTTCATTTAATGCAAGTAAAATTTGAAATTTAACTTTCCCTTTGACTCGCTTGATTGCAAATTCTTTAAACGTTCGAATTTGTTCCTGTGGTACACGATAGCTTACCGATACATTTTGTAGGGTTATAATTTCTTTCCCAGAGATTTCATTTCCTGAATTTTTGTGATTAAAAAAATCATGTTCTGTATGCAAATTCATCTGAATTCTCCGTAAATATTATCCACCCAATAATAAAAACAATAAATGAAATTCCAAAACATAATAGCCATGAACTTGCAGGAGGAATTGTTCCATATAACACAAAATCACGGAAAAATTGAACCAGGTGGAACATTGGATTTAGCCTGATCCAATATTGTGCCCAATCAGGAAGCATGGTAATTGGATATATGATTGGTGTTAGGTACATCCAAGCTGTTAAAATAATTGCGTACATTTCAACAATATCTGCAAAATAAATTCCAATAGTTGAAAGCAATAAGCCTACTCCAAGGCTAAATAATGCGAAAAATAGCATCCCGACAGGCGCTATCAAAATGGTTATTTTTATCGGGACCTTAATTACTAACATAACAATAATTAGAGGTACAATCGAAAGAACCAAGTTGACCAGTCCTGTAATTATTGTGGAAATTGCAAAAATGGATCTCGGAACATAAATTCTTTGAAATAAATTGCCACCCCAAACTAAAACATTTATTGAGTTGGAACTAGTTTGAGAAAAGAATGTCCAAGCAATCAACCCACTTAAGACATAAGCTGGATACCCTACCATCGATACACGAAATACTTGAGAAAACACGATAGTTAGGACTACCATCATACCTAATGGATGCAACATTGTCCATGCAACTCCTAAAACAGACCTTTTATACCTTGCAGTTATATCTCTTTTTACTAGAAAAAAAACGAGGTCTCTATATTGCCACACTTCTTTGAATTCTAGTAATTGGCGAAAGTTATGTTTCGAAGAATCATATATATTTTTTTCTTGAAATGTTTTTGAAGAAGCTTCATTCACCATAAGAAAAAATTATACCATCCAACAATTTATTTAACAATAGTCACAAATAATTATTAAAATATTCATTTTAGAATAATTGTACTAACCAACCTAATCTGTAACCTCGAGTCAGGAATATCCATTTTAATTGTTTCATTTGAACATAAATGTTTTCTTATCATTCACTACTCACTATTTTCCATAAGTCTTACAGTATTAATTCTTGAACATGATTCTTCATTTGGAAAAAGCTAACTACCCTATTTCCCTTACTAATTACTCTATACTCCTTACCCGGTTATTAAGTGTTCGGATAGACTGATGATATTCAAGGTATTTTTTCATTGAATTATTCCATCCTTATAATGTTTTGTAAACTTGAAAGAAAGGATAGATTTACTATTTTGTGAATTTCTTTTAACAACTTATTTTGAGATATGATTATATTATTTATCAATTTTATTTATTTGTAATTGATTCAAGGTGATTTCATTAATTGAATTGGAATAATTTTCCATTCTAAAATAGAAGCGTAATTTTGTTGTATTTGGAAGAAGTTTTATATATTTCTGTATTTCATGTTTGCCAGCTCTCGAATCGATTCTAAAGATTTCGGAAAATATCCTTTCTTTATCATCGTACTGTTGAATAAAAAACAAATTTGAATTTAAATCTTCTTTTAAAGAATAACTAATATTGATATGAATTATTTCTTCATATACTAAATTAGCAAATATTTCATCTGTATCTATAGGTGTAGTTTCCCAGCTTCCTGGAAATGAATAAATATAAAATGGTTTTGTACTGGGGGAAAGCTCAAATGAAATGATTGAATCATTATTTTGCTTAGGTTTTACGTTATCCGCAGATGATGCCCATATATTTCCTACTATAGAAATATCCGCGATATCGGTTATTTCCGTCAGTTTAATTTCTGTATCTTCAAAACGTGCGAAGATTATGTCCCCTGAGTCAAAAATATAGGATAAATCATAGTTGTAACCCAAGGTATATGGCTCAATCATTTCTATATAATCCGTATCATTTCTTAATTTCGCATAATATAAATTTTTATTCAACCTATCTATCGACAATAGCATTAGTTGCCCGGGTTCAAGTGGTTTAGAAAAATCCATTGGTTTTATATTTAAATCATGAATATTTGGATATAGATTAAAAATTTCATCTGGATATGCAAGAATTGTCTTTGCTTGATAGTATTGTTTACTATTGTTTATGTATTGATCGAAAAGGAAATATGAATTATTCCCCCAAAATATAGCATTTTTACTTAGTAGCGAAGGTAGTTCGACCAATTGAAAAGTTATTACTGTAATTAATATCAATTTGCTAATGATTTGGGTTGAAAATTTGTTTGTATTTTGGTTCAATCTACAGATTAAAAATGGAATATTTTTTAAAAAATACGCTGTACATAAATTACAAACAAAACTAAAGCTAATTATATATCTTTCACTTAAAGGTAATGCCCTCACTAAGGGAGTAATACTGGTTACCGAATAATTATAAATAAGAAAAATAATAAATCCACTTATTGTGAGTGAAACTATAGTCCAATTTTTTCTTTTCAAAGCCAGGAAAAATCCGCACATTCCTCCCAGAATTAAAATTTTTCCAGTATTTGATGCAAAATACGAATTGAACGGAGCAAATAAATACTCTCTAATTGAGATGTTATTCATATAAATTGACCAGTGAGCCATATTTGAGGAATTTGATTTAATTTGCGTAAATAATTCTCCAGTCAAAACAAAATAAATAGATGTTTCAATTAGGAAAAATAAGATAAATATTAGTCCGTAATAAATTGACTTTTTAATAGATTTTTGGGATAGAAATTCATATATTGGTATACATAATAAGAAAACAATATTTGGAATTCTGATGGTATAGGAAATAAATCCCAATAAAACTGACAATAATAAAAATATTTTTGAATATTTCTTATAATTTAGAGAAAAGAAGAAAAAAATGAATGAAAAAACTGCGGAAATTAAACAAGGTATATCGGGTAGAAGATTTGATGATTGATATAAGAAAAAATAAGAGGTTATTGCCATCAATACAGAAATTATTGCCATTTTCTCTCCATCAATTATTTTTGATAAAGAATAGGAAGAAAAGACAAGTAATAAAAAAATTGTTATTGTCCAGGCATAGTATGATAAGAGATTTAGCCCGAACAGTTTTTGCATTATAGCGACAGGTAATAGTAAGCCTAAACGGAAGTATGTTTGGTTCGTTCCCCCAGTGAAGATTTCAGGTGAATATTTTTCTGCCAAAAAAAAGTAATCTGTATCATCTGAAACCAATAATGCTTCAATAAAAATAAACCTAATGATCAATGATATCAATAACAATACTAGAAGTATTAAGTTTGCCCGTGATAACAATTGAATATTGGAGAATAAATATATTTTTTTGGCAAGGAACCCATAAATTTGGGAAGTTAAAAAAAACTCTCTAAGTTTCTTGTTAAAACATAAGAACCATTTTTTGAAAGTCTTTGCATTTTGGTTATGATTGGTTTTTTCGGTTGAAAGACCCAAATTTGATTTCCTTTCTCGCAGAAACCAGCGGGGTAGTTCGTTCTTTGAATTATAACTCTAACAATAGGTTTTTATTTTCCTTTATTTCAAGTAAAAGGTGCAACAGATTGAATCTCCCGAAAGAACACCATAAAGAATAATTTTAGCCCAAGATATTTTCGTTGTCGATGATGTATTATCAACATAGCCAGTATAGATTAATCAACAGTTAATTCCTCAAAATTTTCTTTCTTAGAATTCTTGATTAGATCGGCTTTTTTAGTATTTTTCTAGTCCAATCATGATTACATAAGTACCAATTTACGGTGTACACCAAGCCTTCTTTCAAAGAATATTTCGGGGACCAATTTAACTCGTTTCTAATTTTTGTGATGTTTATGTCATAACGAAAATCATGACCTGGTCTGTCTTTAATAAACTCGATTAACTTCTCATGAGGATTGTACGGTGAATCAGGAATTTTTTCGTCTAACAGTTTACAAATTTCTTTCACAATTTGAAGGTTCGGATATTGATTTTCTCCACCGATATTATAAGTCTCACCTATCCTACCATTTTTAATAACTGATAAGATTGCTTCACAATGGTCTCGAACAAATAACCAATCTCTAATTTGTTGCCCATCTCCATAGATTGGCAAAGATTTGCCATTGATAGCATTCCATATAACTAAAGGGATTAGCTTTTCAGGAAATTGATATGGACCGTAATTATTAGAGCAGTTTGAAATCGTAATCGGTAAGCCATACGTGTGAAAATACGCTCTAACTAAATGATCGCTGGATGCTTTGGATGCTGCATAAGGCGAATTTGGAGAGTATGGTGTTTCTTCTGTAAATGCTGGTTCTCCTTTCTTTAACATTCCAAAGACTTCGTCTGTTGAAACATGGTGGAATCTTTTTCCAACATACCCTTCGTCTGATTTCCAAATATTTCTGGCAGCCTCCAATAAATTGTAAGTACCGACGATATTGGTTTGAACAAAAGCACCAGGGCCTTCAATAGATCGATCGACATGAGATTCGGCAGCAAAATGCACAATTAGATCAATTTGGTGATCAAGGATTATTTTTTTTACGAGTGTGTAATCACAAATATCACCTTGAATAAATGTATATTTTATAGTTTTAATATTTGATAAATTCTCTAAATGTCCAGCGTAGGTCAATAAATCCAAGTTGACAATTTCCCAATCCGGTTCTTTCTCAACGACATACTCAATAAAATTTGAACCGATAAAACCTGCTCCTCCCGTAACCAATAATCTTCGATTCTCGCTCATATTAAGTACAACCCTCCATAGCACACTGGGGAATTCTCTCTATCCAAAAAAGTCGTAACTCCCTCAGAAAGAGTGATTTCAATCGAAAGATCTTTATCATTCCACACTATAGATCTCCACCTAAAGGGGAAACAAAGTATCATTATCCTGTTGAGAAAAACCGAATTGCTCAAAATTTTGAGCTCATTTTTCTGAAATAAAGAGCAGCTTACAATCAACATATTTCATGTTTATTGACTCAACCCACCTCCCAATTATATAGACATCCTCATTATTCGGAAAGTAATCGGGTGACTTGTCTGAAATCATACTCACCCCCGCCACATTCGGCGACACAATCATAAATCCCAAATTTCCAACATCCTTCGGCAACAACCATTCTATGTTATCACCCGGCTCACCCTTTCCCGGATCGTAATATCTCGGATAAAAAGCTTTGGTGTGGATAAAAACCAGCTCCGGATCTTCTGCCATTCCTTCAACAATGGATGCATCTTCAAGCAAATTCTGTGAAGTAAGTTTCTCGAGAAAAACCTCCCTGCTTATCTCTCCTTCGTATTTTTTACTTATGAATAATTCAGGCATAAGCATCCCAACCGATAATAATACAACGAAAGTGGTGTTCATCATCAAAATTGGTTTTCTAACACCTCGTTCTTCTTTCACACGGATCGAATCGGATTCCATGTTGAATAATAACCCTGAGCTAAAGTTCACCAATCCGATCTTGTGCAATAAAGTATATAAAACCAGAATACTACCAGCCATATAATACAAAATGATGACCCAATCGGTGACAATCACATAGCGCCAGCCAGAAACTCTGGCAATCCCATTCGATAAATTATAGAAAAGATGAATGGATAATGGAAATAGTCCAAACCATCCAAATTTCTTGTAACTGAGCGAAATTCCCAAACCAATCAAAACTAGATTTATAAAAATTGCCATGAACTGCCTTAAATTAATCTCGCCTAACCATGTTTCCTGAATGTATTCATTATCTGTTACTATCCATTTAATCGATTCCGCAAAGATTGAATTGGGAAAAATCAGCACAGAATGGATTTCATTATGCAAAAAATTTGCAGTTGTAAATCGTAAAATATTGAGAATTTTTTTTGAATCAAAATTGGGTTTACTTTCTGGCATTATCATTTGATCAGGTTTTGATGAACCTGGTTCAATTGAATCAGCATTATCGTTAATTTCAAACCTGGTATCAATCACCATTCTAAACTTTTGAGGCTCAATCCCAAACTCCCCTATTTGGAAATAGTTTCTAGACATCCAGGGTAATAAAATAAGAAATGTAGCCAATCCCAAAATTCCGATTCTTTTAAACCTTGAGGTGAGGGTAATTTTATTTTTAAGAAAGACAGTTAAAAATATTGGAATGAAGATCAATAATAGATTGAGTCTCAGCAGCAAACTGATTCCCATAATTGCACCAAGAAGAATCAGTAAAAGATTGTTTTCTTTTTGTTCGAAAAACCAAATACAGACTAACAAAGTAATCAATAAGGCAAAGAAACCAGCCCAATTATCCGTCATGTATAGCTTTGAATGAACAATTTCCATCAGAGGTGACGCCTGAAACGCTGTTAATTCCCTTAAAATTGATAGAACCCCTAAAGAAATGCCAATAAATGGAGAAAAAAGCTTTTTCCCAAGAAAAAACATGAGTACAGGAAAAAAAGCGTAAAGAATTGTCTGCAAAAAAATAACATTTAAATATTTTTGACCTACGAAATTATGGAATAGAAACAGCATGAATCCATACAGAGGTCTCTGTACAAATCCTCTATTCATGTATCCTTCCCCATTTAATAGGGATTGTGCGGTCATGTCATAAATTTGCGCATCAGAATAGGGATAATACTCATAATTCGGTGGTTGGACTTTTGGGGCAAAAAAATGCGGGGTAAAAGGTTCCAAATTCCAGATCAGAATTGCACTGAAAAATAAAATGAACGGAAATATTTTAAAGATCCAATTCTTTTTTCCACTATTTTGGTTATTTAGGAATGATGCAAACAAAATTGGGATTAACAATGAAATGTAAAGCACTAAAGGTAAGATTGGAGTTGCCGCTCCACCCCAAAAATCATGATCAATATTTAATCCTATGCGTGTGGTGATTAAGAATGTCCATACCACCGCAATAATAAATGTGAATACAAGTAATAATTTGAAATGAATATTCGATCTTAAATCAATTTTTTCCTCACTAATCCTGAATCTGAGCAGAATTAAGAATGTAAAAAGAATCGAAAAAATTAAAACAACCAGTGGCTGCAAACGCGAGTAAATTACTTCATATTTACCAAATCGATAAGCAGGAAAAATGATTACTACCCAACTTGAAAATAAGAGTAAATAGTAGAGCCAATCATACTTCAGAAAGAATTTCTTTATTGTGAATACCAATCGAGGCACTTGTGAATTTATCCTCAATTTTAATAATTGGGATATGGAAACACCAAAAAATAAGAGCATTAATCCCAACATCAGCAAACGGTTGATGGATAGTCCTGCAAAGAAAACATTCTTCGGATCTGTTGGGATCTGAGCCAAAACGATAAATGCAATGATTGTCTCGATTGCGGAAAAAATGTAGAATATCTTTATGGGGAATCTATGATTTTCAAGCATCGTTTACGAATTATACCTGAACAATATTTGAAATCATCATATAATCAGGATAAGGGATCATCTCAAAATTATGGCACAGCTTCCAACACATCAAAAAAGTGGAAACAAAATATTCGATAATTGGTGGGTTCTCCTTCTTGGTGGAATTACAGGCGCTTTGGTGGCTTATTTCTCATCTTTTATTTTTATATCTCCAGTATATGTTGCTGAAGCTCAGTTGTCTGTGGTGATTAATTTTAAGGAAGTTGGGCATCTTTCACAATATGAACAGGACCAGATGATTGGCAATATCATCAGCCTTTTTTACACAAATGACGTGCTCAGTGAAGCAGTCGCGAACATTGATGATCCAGCGATCACCGAATCGGATTTTAAGAATTCTTGTTTTATCGAACGTCAGGTAAATTCAATTCTGTTTCGATGTAAATCTGGTGATCCGTCAATTGGTATGAATTGGGCAAAGAATTGGGCGAAGACTTCACATCAGGCATTATCAGAAGCATATTCACATGCTTTGAAATATGAATCAATCAAGAGACAACAAATTGCTTATGAAAGTTGTGTCCAAAGATCTTATTTCGTTTTTCCTACCCCTGCCGAATGCCAGAAAATTATTTCAGATCAGGTTACTGAAGAAAAGTTAGAAAACGATCTCAAACAGGAAATGCTTTCGAGCAAAAATATTTTTCCAGGAATCAAGTTTTCTGATGTGATTCCAGCGGAACCGCCCCATAAAGCTACTCGATTTCAGACCAACTCTTTGGTGCTGAGTGGATCGATTTTTGGATTTATATTATCTTTTTTCTTTCTCATCAAAGATAAATATGGAAAAAAATAGATTAGACAGGTTTAGTCAATCGATTTGGTATGTGCTTGTTTTTCTATTACCTTTTACCAGCCTTCCTTTAGCCAGTAAGCTGCTCGGATCAGAAATGGTTGCAGCACCCTCAATCGTAATTTTATTTGTGTTATTGATTATCCTCATATTTCATCTATTGAAATCAAGAATAATCGTAGGGAAATTTTTTCAACCTCTTCTTGTCTTTGTAGTGTTCGCCATTATTTCATCATTGCTTGCGTTTTGGCTGCCTATTCCAATTCAAAAAGATTTTTCGATATTCAGAAATATCTTTGAGGGAATTGGGACATTATTGATTGGGGTTTCTTTTTATTTCGTAACCATCAATATCATTCGATCACAGGAAATTTTAAACAAAACGCTGCGTATTGTTGTCTATAGTTTTGTTCCATTAATGGTGTGGTGTTTGTTTCAATTTATATTTGGACAATTAATTAAGGATTATCCTGCCTGGATGGGATCAATCCAAAATTGGTTGACGACATCCGGCACACTATATCAATCCAGATTAACAGGCTTTGCGTTTGAACCATCCTGGCTGGCTCATCAATTGAATATGTTTTATATACCCATTTGGACCATTGCAACAGTTACAAGAAGAAGTGTGTTTAAAAAACAGGTAAACAAGTTGATCATTGAAGATTTCTTCCTCCTGGCTTCCGTATTTATTTTAATATTTACGAAATCCAGAGTTGGGTGGATTACATTTATTGTCGTCGTGACTTACCTGTTTATTACTCTAAACCTGCGTTTCCTCAAAGTAATTAAGAACAAGTATCAATCCAGCAAGAAGCGGAATCCATTAAAGTACCTGCCCGCTATCTTCATCCTTTTTTACATTTTTCTGCTAATCGCTGGATTGTTTTTCTTCAGCAAATTTGACTCCCGCATGGAATCGCTTTTCAATATTGAGACATATCAAAATCAAAATATCTTCTCTATTGCAAACGAATTTGTTTTTGCGGAAAGAATCCTATATTGGCAAACTGGCTGGCAGGTGTTCAATGATTTCCCTATCTTTGGCGTTGGGCTGGGAAATGTAGGATTCTTCTTCAATGACTATATGCCTTCGTTTGCCTGGGCGTTGGATGAACCACGTCATCTGATTTTTCAGGCAACTTATCAGGGAAATGTTAAAAATCTTTGGTTCCGCTTACTTGCCGAAACTGGTATGATCGGATTTTTAAGTTTCGGAACCTGGTTATTTTTAATCCTGTTGAAATCTAATCAGTACCAAAAAAGCCATTCTCAAACTCACAACTATTGGGGGTTAGTAGGGAAAATTGTTTTACTCACAATCATAATTGAGGGTTTTAGCATTGATAGTTTCGCATTACCCTATTATTGGATAATATTTGGACTGGTTTCCAGTCAATATTTAGATAATTCGTAGCTTTATTTCCTTAAATTTTCAGATTCATTTTTTAATTTTCGAATCTTCTGTTCCTTAATTGCTCCAGAAACAAGAATTACCCCAAAAATAGCAGATAAGACAATTACCATATGAAAAAAAGGTAAATTTCCAAAAATTCCAGTGTATCTGGATATATACCATTGTAAAAAGAACAAAATAAAAACGATTTCAGCCACGAAAATTCTAACCAACCAATGATCTTTTGATTTCCAGCCATGGTAAAACGCAATGCCAACAAGGTAGGCAATAAATAAAAGAAAGCTTAACCGATATCGCGGGTTATCCCACATGTCTCCACCAGCTCTGATGGACGATAGGAGGATCCAAAAAATACTTATTGACCAAAGGAATAGGTACTCAAATTTTTTATCTTTTTGTTTTTCTCTTAATATATAAACTATTCCGTACACCAAAACCGGCATAAGCAGGTACCAGCCAAGGGCTCTGAGCGAGTTGGTAAGACGCCAAAATAATTTCGATGGTTCAACCATGGCGGCAGGTAAAACCGGTTGGAATAATCCATAAGCGGAGGCGAAAAGTAATCGATATCTTTCCCCAATGATTGATACGATATATTGAACAAAACCTGAACTTCGTTCAAGTAAGATCGCATCCCATTTTCCGGCTTCAATAATCCAATTATAAGAAAAATATAAAGCAATCACAACGAATAATATTATTGGAATAACGATGAATTTGGAAAAAATACTTGTTTTAAATTGATTGTAAGGTTGAAATAGCATCCATACCAAAAATGAAAAAATGATAAAAATGCCAATTTTCAATGAAATCAATAATAGAAGTATCGAAATGAGGAAGAAAATCGAAAATCTACGCCAGATATTCATTTCTTGCTTGTGTATTATCCAGAATAAACAAGCTGAAAAACCCAGTAAAATGGGTTCTCTCATTTGGGATGAGCTGAATAGAATCGCATCCGGATAAAAAGCAAATATCAAGATCACAAATTTTGACGTCGTTGAAAGTACTTCTTCTTTACTTTTTTCCTTTAATCCGGCAGCGAGGAAAATAATACCTATGATATTGATCATCGCGACAAAAAAGATGATGTTAATCTGAAAATGAGCCTTGGGAGTAAAAAGTCGATAGATTGAACTACTCAAAGCTAATAATCCACCATATTGGTCAGAAAAAAAATCATTTGAAAATGCTGACCATACGGGTTGGTCTGAAATTGCCAGGTCCCACGCCTGCAGATCACGACTATACGCATCTTTAAATAAATATCCACTCTGATATGGCTCCTGATCATACCCCCAATCCAACAAATGCTCAGTAGTGACTAATCCCAATCCTATTCTTAGAAAGAGCGCAAGACTAATTACGATAGATAGGAATTTTGTTGTTCCAAATTTTTGATATAGATTAATTACAAATATAAATAAAAATGAGGTTAAAACCCAGGTTCCCCAGAAAACATCTTTGGCCCCATACGTAGATGAAATAATGAATACCCAGGTGATAATAAAGCCAAACAGAATAGGGAATCCGAGTCGTTTAAGCCAAATCATTCTAAAAATCCGTGTAATGATTTTCTCGCTCGTTCAACCCAGGAATACATCCCAACATCCAATCTGGCTTGTTCTCCGAGACTTTGACCCAAATCCGGATTTTCTTTGATCAAATTAATTGCATCCACCCATTGATCAAGATTATTATATTCACAAAAAATCGCATTTCTTTCGTTCAAAACTTCATGAAGAATCGGCAAATTGCTCGAGATAATTGGTTTCCCGGCAGCCATATATTCGAACATTTTCATCGGGCTGCAAAAGTCAACTGAATTACCACCACTGCTCCCGGCAATACTGGTCTCATAGGGCATCACGAGGATATCCCCCAATAATTGGTAGGCGGGTATCTTATCATTTCCAACAAATCCAGTCAGAAGAATATTCTTTATTCCTTTTTCAGTAATAAAAGTTTTCCATCGATCCACATCTTCATCTTTTCCGCCAACCCACAAAAATTGAATCTCCGGTAGAGCCTTAGCTAAGTTGACCAGTAAGTCCATACCTCTTCCCTGGTATAAATGTCCGGTATAAACAACTGTGAATTGGTTGTTAATCCCTAAATGATTTCTGATTTCAGAAGTTTCTGGAGAATTCAAATACGGGTCAAGCACAACCCCATTTGGGGCGATCTGAATCTCGGACTCTTTGAATTTAAAATTATATTCATTCTCATACATTAATTTGAGTGCATTCGTAATACATAAAAATCGTTTTTTATGTTCTGAAAAGATTAATTTTTTATACATTTTTGGACCAACTTTTCCGGTTGGCATCCCATGTAATTCAATAATATATGGTTTTCGTAAAATCCCAGCAATATTGGCTATCTGCGGCATCCAGGTATGCACTACATCAAACCGATTAAACAAAAGGAATAGGCCTGAAATTAAGGTGAAATCATATTTTCTTAATTTTTTAATGATGGGTATGTATTTAATGGGAAATTTGGTTTTTATCCCGAAAATGGTTGAAATCTCATCCCAATCAGCGGTTTTTTTTCCAGGAACAATTAATGTCACCTCATGACCTAATTCACAATAGGACTGACAGACTTTCATAACCTGGATACTGTTTGCCGATATGGAAGGAACCTGGCTAGTTGTTATTACAGCTATCTGCATTAACGAACGCCACCTTTTCTTCAAAGGAAATTTTCTTCAACCCCAAGTATACCATTACACCTATTGAGACAATAAAATAAGAGCTTAATAATCCAGCTTGCATTAAGTATCCAAATTTCGGAACCAAGATGAACATTAAAATTGTTTTTATGCCCCCTACAATTGCCATTATTTTTATCGGTAGATCAGGTAAATTAAACGACAATAAAAGATTTCTGTTCCAAAAAAAGACGCTGGCGAACCCGTATCCAATCATTAAGACATAAATATATGGTAACGAAGGAATGTATGCTCCGCCTTTTACAAAAGACAATAACCATTCCCCAAAAATCACCAATCCAATAAAACACAGAATAATCCATACAAATGCAATTGTACTGGTGCCTCTTAATAATCTTTTCAGGTCTTTCCATTGTTTGGAAATTATTTTCTTATTGATTTGTGGATAAGTAACCGTAATAAATTGCGATACCGGCAAAATCACTGCATTAATGACAGCCACGCTAAATTTATAATAACCTGCATATAACGGGCTGAGGAAAAATCCTACCAATAACACTTCACTATCACGGATAACCAGATTGAGGGTGCTGCTTATATTGGTGCTGAAAGCAAATTTGATCAATCCTTTTTTGTCTTCCAATATATTTAACTTTGCATTCCACCAATTTGTACCTAGCAATTCACGCGTGGTTTTAATGCTTAACAAGAATATTCCGCTGCCATACAGGAATTTTCCCGCTAGGTAAGCAAACAATACCTGAATCAAATCACCTTTGGTAAAAAATAAAATGATAATCCAAATGGCTGTCAATAAACTTTGCAGAAAATTCAAAACAGCCAACCTTCTAAATTGATCTCCAATTTGGAGAATGGCAGTTGAAGTTTCTGTCATGAAGTTCGCCAGTAAAGCTGTTCCATAAATTATTATCCACCTGGCGATGGTTGGTTCCTTAAGAATGACTTGTGCTGCCCAGGGTGCTAAAACAATTAACAATAGATAAGCCACAAAAGATGTGATAATTTCCGCAAGGCCTGCAAATTTTATCACCGCCGCGGCTCTTTCTATTTCTTTTTTCTCCAGGTACTCTCCGCCGAATTTAACAACCAATTCCCCCATGCGAAAAGATAATAATCGATTCACATTTGATGCGAATGAAACTATCATTCCAAGTAAACCATATTCTACCGGACCGAGGATGATGGCAGCCAGCATCCCCTGCACAAAAGTAAGGCCAGTACTGGCTGTATTACTGGTCACCATGTAGCCAGTGTTTTTGATGACTTCCCCTAAAGATTTATCTTGTTTCCATTCATGGTAAATCTTTAAAGGTGATTTCATGGAGTCGCGACCTGACGAACCCACTCCCTTTCCTGAATGTACCAATTGACCAAATTCGTAATTCCCAGATCTAAATTTACTTTTGGCTCCCAGTGTAATATTTGTCTTGCTTTTTCAACATTGGCACAATTTTGCATTACATCCGCTTTATGTTGTGTAACGTATTGGATATTGGCTTTTTTACCAATCTTTTCTTCGAGGATGCGAACCAGGTCATTAATGCTGATCACTTCGTGCCCACCAAGATTAATTAATTCATAATTCAATTCTTTAAGTCCAAGTATCGTTCCGCGTGCAATATCATCAATATAGGTAAATCCACGTGATTGATTTCCATCACCGGTGATATAGACCGGTTGTCCTTCAGCAATCCATTTTGCCAGCCGGAACATTACCATGTCTGGTCTTCCCGCTGGACCATACACTGTGAAGTAGCGGAAAACAGTTATATCGATTCCATATAGATAGTGATAAGAATGGCATAAGGCTTCTGCCCCCTTTTTACTGGCCGCATATGGTTGCAATGGGTGGTCGCTCTCGGCTGTTTCCGGTGTTGGAAATGGGGGGTTTTCTCCATACAAACTTGAGGTGGATGCCAGAACATACTTTTTAATTTTTAAGTGCCTGGCAATCTCTAATAAATTCAAATTTCCAACCACATTTGTATTTACGTACACCCAGGGGTTTTCGACTGATTGACGTACACCCGCCCGGGCAGCAAGATTAATAATTGCATCAATTGGATGATCAATTTGGGCTACCCATTTTTCCAGATTATCATATTCACTGATATCTAATTGTTTGAAATGGAAAAATTTGTTTTTTCTTAATTGGGTTAATCGCCAGTTTTTAACACGTACATCATAGGCTTCATTCAAATTGTCCAGGCCATACACCGTATGCCCATCTGCCATCAACAGTTCGGAAACACGTTGGCCAATAAACCCTGCGGCACCAGTAACTAAATAATCAGCCATTACAGTCTTACTACCTTGGGGCTTTTTCTACCGTTTTCGCCAAGTGCATTTCTGGAATCCACGATTAATTGAGCCTTATTGAGTATCTCTTCATAATCATAGACTTTATGATTGGTGACAATGACTACACAATCAGCTTTTTGGATTCCTTGGTTAAGATCTTGTATGGATTCCATTTCCCATTCTTCATGATGAATGTATCGCACATAAGGATCATGGTAACTAATCTTAGCGCCTTTTTGCTCCAGGAGATGAATGACGTCCAAAGCGGGTGATTCTCTAATATCATCAATGTCTGGTTTATAAGCTGCTCCCAGAACCAAAATATCGCTGCCTTTTACCGGTTTGCCAACATTATTAAGTGCGTCCTGTACTTTGCTAACCAAAAACCTGGGCATATTGGTATTTATTTCTGAAGCAAGCTCTATAAATCTTGCGTTGTAATTTAGTGATTTTAATTTCCATGATAAATATAATGGATCAATTGGAATACAATGGCCACCCAATCCTGGTCCGGGTGTAAATTTCATAAAACCAAAGGGTTTGGTCGCCGCAGCTTCAATCACTTCCCAAACATCAACATTCAAACGATCACACATAATTGCCAGTTCATTTACCAATCCAATATTAATCATTCGAAAAGTATTTTCCAATAGTTTTGCCATTTCAGCCACTTCAGTTGATGTGACAGGAACAACTTTTTCAAGTGCCTGGGCATACCATTTAGCAGATACTTCAGAACAATCTTCAGTGATTCCCCCAATTACTTTAGGTGTGTTAATGGTTGTCCAGTCTTTACGCCCAGGATCAACCCTTTCCGGAGAAAATGCGAGGAAGAAATCCTTGCCTACTTGATAGTCACAACAATCTACCAGGCGTGGTAATACCATTTCACGGGTCGTCCCCGGGTAGGTACTGGATTCCAAAACAACAACCATTCCCGGATGGATAAATTGTGAGAGCGATTCTGTTGCCGATACGATAAAAGATAAATCCGGATCACCGGTTTTTCTTAATGGGGTCGGTACACAGATCGATACAGCATCCATATCCTTGATGACTGAAAAATCTGTGGTTGCATGCAACCGTTTCTCCCGTATTAATTTTCTCACCTGTTCCGTAGGGACATCGATAATATAACTTTCCCCATTATTTATGAGATCGATTTTCTCCTGAATGGGATCAATACCAGTTACATCAAAACCTGCTTCAGCAAATACAACTGCTAATGGTAGACCAACATATCCCATACCCAGAATGGCTATTTTAGCTTCTTTATTTTCAAATTTATCCATTAATTTTTGCTTATAATTCATTTATCCCTCACCTAGATTAAAATAAAGATAATTGCGTTGGCGCATCTTCATCCTTTTCAACCGCAATTGGACTGTATTTTTTTAAATTATTATCTTTTATTTCGTTTTCCGATTTTATTTGAATCATGTAATTCTTCAGTTTTGCAAAGTCACTTAATAGCGTGTTTTTCAAGGCAGGTTGATGTAAAGCTGCTGCTGGATGATACATGGCAACGATATATCTTTGTCCTATTTTCCTCATATTTCCATGGATCTGACTGATCTTCACCTGACCAAAAAATTTGGCCATAGAAAACCGTCCCAAAGTTACAATCATTTCAGGATTTATGATTTCAATTTGTCTATCCAGAAATTTTGAACACGCTTCCAGTTCTTCCGGTTGTGGATCGCGATTGCCTGGTGGACGACATTTTACTACATTTGTAATAAAAACTGTTTCCCTTCTTAATCCGGCGGCGGAAAGTAGTTCATCCAAAAACTTCCCGGCTTGTCCGACAAATGGTCTTCCTTGTTGATTTTCATGGAATCCCGGTCCCTCACCAATGAACATTACATTTGCATTTTCAGGTCCTTCGCCAGGGACTGCTTGAATCCTTGAGTGGTATAAGGGGCAATTTTGACATTTTGAAACCAGGGCAGCGATTTCCGCTAAGTTCTTCATTTTCAATCTCCTTTCTGGTTAATCATTTATAAATACCATCCAGAAGAAATCTTTCATAAAAATTTCTTTCGTTCACTATCGCACTCATTAGGACAGCGGTTTCGCCATTATCACGATAATAATGTTTTCTTTCACCATCGATGGTAAATCCAAATTTCTGATATAAATTCAGTGCAAAAAAATTGGATTTTCTGACCTCCAAAAAAATTTTTGTCATCTTTTGTGCGATTAATTGCAAGCAAATAAAAGCCAGAAATTGCTGTCCAAACCCCCTTTGTTGATATTGAGGATGAATTGCAATTGTACCAATATGGGCTTCGTCCAATATCATCCATAGCACCGCAAACGCAATCACTTCAACATTGTCACCACCCTGAATTTCTCCCACCCATAATCTGGCATCGGAATTGTTTTCAAGCTCGTATTGAAATGCATTTTCAGGCCAGGGATTCGGAAAAGCTAGTTGATCAATTGTTTTAACGATTGATAAATCCTTGGAGTTCATTTGTCTAAATTGCAACTTCAAATGAATACCCTCTGCTTACAATATTGGATTCGCGATGTGAATATAGATTGGTGATAAAAAGCGAACGTCATCCAATTTACCGGTTTTTAATTTTTTCCAGGCAAGGTAGGCCAGATAAGAAGGTCTTCGCAGAGATTGCACAGGTGAAGCCAGGATAAAATTTTTATTGTTTTTCAATAAAAAATGCCGGTCATCGGTTAATAATTCTCCACAAAGCATTGTCGGGGATGTCACCATCTCAGAAATTTCATCAATTTTATTTATCACAATTTCCCCCTCCGGCATCCAGCCTTTGGCGTGATGGCTATATTTTCCGAGAGCATATCGATTCCGCCCAGATTGAAGCAGGGCGTACATGGGAATATCTCGTAGTGGTTGTGCTGCCACCAGAATATCAAGAGTCGGTATGGCAACAGCAGGAATATGCAAAGCCAAAGCAAGACCTTTAACAATCGCAAAACCAATTCTCAAGGAAGTGAATGAACCAGGACCGGCTGCAATCGCAAGACCTTTTAATTGTTCATAATTAATTCTGCATTTTTTAAATAGCTCATCAATCGCTGGTGACAACTCAACCGTATGGTGGCTTCTGGTTTGCCAGATGATTTCCCCGATGACTTGAGAACCATCGAATAAAGCAATTCCTACCGTTTGTGTTGAACTATCGATTGCCAGTAACATTAAGAATTAACCTCCAAATGCTTTTTGACGGAACGCAGTTAATAACGACCTGTAACGGTCGCCCATCGGAGTAAAAACCATTCTCCTCTGAAATTCATCCACCCATGATAAATCAATCCAGAGATATTCACCAGGTAAGGCTGCTTTAATGCGATCAGGCCACTCTATCACCAGAGCCCCTGATTGAACCATTTCATCAATATCGAGAGAAAATGCTTCCTCTGCATTTTCTAATCGATAGGCATCCATGTGATAAAGAATAGTGCCTTCGGGTTTTTTATATTGGTTCACAAGAACAAATGTAGGGCTGGTCACATGATTAAGCGATCCCCAACCTTTTGAAATTCCCTGTGTAAAAGTTGTTTTACCTGAACCCAGATCTCCAGCCAGACAAATAACATCTCCGATCATTAAGCCTGAACCGAGACGAGTGCCTAAGCGCCGCGTTTGTTCACTACTTTTACTAAAAAATTCAAGGCTGTGAGGATCGAGTATTGGCATACAGATGATTATACACTTATCTAATCTCGATTTCCCATGGAGATATGTACTTGTTTTACAAGTTCTCTGGCAATTTCTCTGGAAGCATTTGGTTTTGCTAAATGCTTGGATCGGTTTGCCACTATTTTCAATTCATCGGGATGAGATAACCAATATTGTAAACTTTCTACCATTTGATCAGGGTGAGGTGCCCAGATTCCGGCTCCTTGATTGATGACATAACCTACATTTCCATCTTCCTGACCAGGCATCTTGCTATATAAAATTAATGGCAAACCGGAGATAAATGCTTCACTGATGGTTCCTGGTCCTGCTTTTGTGATCAATACATCTGCCGCTTGCATAAAGGCCGGCATTTCGTTCACAAAACCATAAATTTTTGTTGGCATGTTCCATCTCTGGTTCTCTAATCTAGTTTGTAAAGATTGATTCCTGCCTGCCACAATAATCAATTGAATGGATAGATGAGAATGATTCAATGCCATCGCATGCTTTTCTAAATTGCCCATCCCTTCACCACCACCTACTAAAAGAACGGTGAACAGATTTGTTTTCCAACCTAACTTAATTCTCAATTCATCTTTCGTTAGTATTTGGCTGACATATTTTTCTGCAATAGGTTGACCAATCACCACCACTTTCCTATTGGGTAATCCACTTTTCAATGCTTTTTCTCTAGCCGGGATTGTGGGTACGATTACCAGGTCTGCCCCAGGATGATACCAGGCTGAATGAGTGGATACCAGATCTGTTACTACCGTGACGAACCTGATATTTGTTTTCAATCGAGACCTTAACAAAGGGATATTGACTAATTGATGAACTGAAACAATCAAATCAACTGGGTTTTCTCTTAGCAATTTAATAACAGCTCTGCGAAGATATGGCCACATAACATCGTAAAAAGCTCGAATTCTACGAGTTCCATTACTTGCTTCATATCCTAATTTCCACATTTTTGGATAGCGGGATAAATGAGGATAAATCTCCGGGGCATAATTTAACGGTAAGGGAGCATAATGACGAAAAAAATCGATCATTTTGGTATCATACTGCTCCGGGTATTCTAAGTCTAAAGCTTCAATGATCGCTTCGGTTGCACTTCTATGCCCCCCGCCAGTATCAGAAAATAAGAATAAAATACTGGGTTTTTTATTGATCATCAGTTAGGTCAGCTTCTTTTTTCAGATAGGTCTTCATTCGCCTGGCCAATTCCCGTCTGGAAAGCAAAACCTTCCGCCCACATTGACAACACACCAGCCCAATATCCGCTCCCAGTCGAACTACTTCCCATTCATAACTGCCACAGGGATGTGGTTTTCTAAGAATTACCCGGTCATGTAAACAGATTTCTGGCAACACGATACGATTATACCACCCGTGATATAATCAAAAACCTAGGTAAAAAATGCTGGGTCTATCTATTTCAAAGCTTATCATCCGAATTATCACATTAGTAATTGCATTCAGTGTGCATGAATTTTCACATGCCTGGACAGCTAATTATTTTGGAGATCGAACTCCTAAAGATCATGGACGATTGACATTAAACCCATTGGTTCATCTTGATCCATTCGGAAGTTTGCTGCTACTGGTAGCTGGCTTTGGGTGGGCTAAACCTGTCCCGGTGAATCCATACGTTCTCAATCGCCGCTCTCCCAGTGCTTTTATGTGGGTTTCTTTGGCTGGTCCCTTATCAAATCTCTTGATGGCGATTATTGCCTCCATTCCTGTAAGATTGGGATTAATCCAATATCAGGTGTCTTCCTCAAAATTCATTCCCACTCCTTATGAATTTGCAATTGAGTTTATCATCATCAACCTGGCTTTAATGCTTTTTAATTTAATTCCTTTAGCTCCCTTGGATGGTGAAAAAGTGCTGGACTTTCTTCTTCCCCAAAATTTGAGGCAGGGCTGGAATAAAATTAAACAATATGGGCCATTTATTCTTCTGGCAATGGTTTTTGTCTTACCTATGATTGGTATCGACATTATCAGCATGGTATTGACTCCGGCTCTATCAGGTTTATTAAGAATTCTCATTGGAGGTTTCTGATGACGATCAATTTATCTGTTGTTGGTTGCGGAAAAATTGGGACTTCAATTGGGCTTGCGTTAAAAGACCAAAATCAGGTGATCCATCGAACTGGTTTTGACAGATTCCCTCTCAACTCCAAAAAAGCATTTGATAAAGGCGCATTTGATACAATCGCTTTGAAAATAGACGAATGTGTGGAAAATGCAGATATTGTCATTCTTGCCTTACCAGTTGATGAGATAAAAATTACCATAGACACGATTTGCCCTCTTTTAAAACCAGAATCAACGCTGATCGACACATCTCCCATCAAAATTAATATAAAAGAATATATAGAAGAAAAATTACCAGAAAATCGATATTTTGTTTCCTTATTTCCTACCGTCAATCCAGCCTATATCGAGGATCTAAATAACTCACCTGAAAATGCCCGTGATGATTTATTCCACCGGTCTTTGGCCATCATCACAGGTTCTTCACGCACAAACAACGAAGCGTTTAAATTGGCCACGGATTTATCTAAAAACCTGGGGGCTCAGGTATTATTCGCTGATCCGTATGAAGTAGATGGTCTGCTGGCAGCAACAGAAATTTTGCCGAAATTAATTTCATCGGCTTATATTCATGCTGTGATGGATCAGCCTGGCTGGAAAGAAGGCAGAAAATTAACAAACCCTGCTTTTTATTCACTGACAAATTTAATTACATCCCTTGACGAACGAGAAGACTACGGGATGTCAGCATATTACAACAGAGAAAATATAATCAGAACCATTGACAATTTAATCTTTTCTTTAAGAGATATTCGAAAAGACCTCCATGAAGAAAACCTTCCTGCTATTCAGAAATGGTATCAGGATTCTCTTGATAACCGAAAGATATGGTCTCAGGAACGGGATTCCGAAGGTTGGAATAAAATTCCAGGCATCGAAAATACTCCATCCAGTGCCGATTTTTTTAAGAATTTATTAGGTTTTGGAAGAAAAAGAAAAGATAAATAGGGTGTGAATAAACCTGTCTATTGCTACATGATACTATGTGAAAATCAGGCGTATTATACCGGCTGGACAAAAAATATATCTGAGCGTTTTCAAAAGCATAAAAATGGAAATGGTTCACGTTATACCAAACTGAACAGACCAATCAAAGTAGTTTATTGGAAAACTTGCAAAGACAAATCGTTTGCAATGAAGACCGAAATTGGAATAAAGAAGTTAACTAGAAAACAAAAAGAGAGATTAATTTTTGGGTGGAGAGAAGAAATGAATTTGCCTGAAGAGTTTGATCAATACGAGTATCTATCAATTGCTCCCGGAAGAGTAAATATTTTGGGAGAACACATTGACTATAATGGTGGTTCGGTCTTACCAGCAGCGATTGACCGCTATGTCTTTTTAGGGGCAAACAAACGTACTGATCAAATGATTAAAATCACCGCATTGGATTTAAAGGATACGATCACATTTCGCATTAATAATATTGAGAAGAAAATCGACATCCACGGAAATCCATTACCAGATTGGGCTTTATACCCAGCTGGAGTTTTTTGGGCCGCAAAAAAACAAAATTTGGAATTATCTGGTTTCGAAGGAATTTTCGCATCCAGCATTCCCATGGGTGCCGGATTAAGTTCATCTGCAGCCGTCGAAGTAGCCTTTGCAGCCCTGATGCGTGAGTTCTGTTCCTGGGATATGGACAATATGGAATTGGCAAAAATGTGTCAATACGCTGAAAACCAATATATTGGGGTAAATTGTGGGCTTATGGACCAGTTTGCTTCTGCGAATGGCATAAAAAATGCTTTTCTGTTTTTTAACACAACCAATCTGGATTGGTATCCGGTAGAAATTCCAGATACTATTTCTATCGTTATCACGAATTCAAAAATTCCTCGTTCACTTGCAACTTCTGCCTACAACGATCGTCGAGTCTCGTGCGAGCAAGCTTTACGAAAATTCCAAAATAAGTTTCCTGACATTCAAAACCTATGTGAACTTTCTTTATCCGAATTTGAAGAAGTACAGAAAAGTGTAGACGATACACTTCAAAAGCGCTCAAAACATGTTGTTGAAGAGTGTGCCCGGGTAAACCAGGCGATTGATCTTTTGAAAGATAATCAACTAAACGAATTTGGCAACCTGATGAAAGCCAGCCATAACTCCTTGCGTGATCTGTACGAAGTGAGTACACCTGAATTGGATGATTTGGTATCCATAGCATCCGGCTTACAAGGATGCTATGGATCAAGATTAACCGGGGCTGGGTTTGGTGGCTGTATTGTTTCTCTCGTTGAAAAAAAAGCGGTATCTGCATTTGTTTCAGCGTTAGCATCTTCATATCGTGCCAAAACCGGTAAAGAGATAGAGACCTACGTATGTACAGCCAGTGATGGTGTTACTGTGCAATGGTGTGAAAAAAATAGTTCAAAATGATATTGATCATTGCCCTTCTCCAATGAATATTGTTGAAGAATGTGTGACCCTGGTTTAAATTTTGTATAATAGAATAAAGACGATTTGTTTGGAGGCAAAATGCGAGTCTTAGTTGATCCGGATTTGTGTATGGGTTGTGGGGTATGTGAGAGTATCGCTCCCGATATTTTCGAATTGGGTGATGAGTTACATGCAATCGTAATTTTGGATCCAATCCCTGAAAAGTTCAGATTGGTTGTTGAAGAAGCAATAGCTGAATGTCCTGAAGTGGCAATCACCATCATTGAAGATTAAAAAAAGTGCAATTAAGCACTTTTTTTAATCTTCAAAACTTTGGGTTAATTTTCATTATTCAAAAAATAAAGGCAGATGCCCAAGGGATGTGATTCCTCCCCATTCTTTTGGATCACCTTCTGTAAAAATCGCAACTTCTTTCACTATTATTGCTCCAGCCATTTCCATTAATTTTCTCATTGCTTCCAAAGTTGACCCGGTACTGATCACATCATCAACAACAAGTACTTTTTTACCTTCAATCAATCTCAAATCTTTTTCATCCAGAAATAATTTTTGTTCCGAACCTGTCGTAATTGAATTGGTTTCAACCTGCAAAGCATTTCCCATATACGGCTTGTAAGCTTTTCTTAAAACCACATATGGTTTATTGTTCATAACTGACATTGAGTGAGCCAGAGGAATACTTTTTGATTCTGCTGTGACAATTAAATCATACTGAATATCGTTTAATTTTTTCATTAATTCTTTCGCGCTGGCTTCAACCAGTTCGGTGTCCCCCAGAATATTCAAAACAGCAATCCTTAACCCTGGTTTCACCTCAAATAATGGTAAGTTTCTTTTTACGCCAGCTATATCTACCGAATAGGTTTCCCTCATAATGTTCTCCCTGCGATTTCTTTAAAAGTCTCAAAAGACTAACCAATAATTTTGATTATCATCAAAAGTTTATCATAATTTCGATTTTGCTAGAGAAAAATCACCTCTTAATTTCCATTCAATCAATCGAACCAAACCATTTCTGAATTCGTTATAATACTATGAAAAGAACCAGTAGGAGCAAATACAAAAATGAGCTTATTTGATGGTCATCGCCTGGATAACGAAACATTTAAATTGGATATCGACCGCATGCGCAAGGGATGGTACACAGACAAATATTTCACAAATATCACGATTATGCTGGAAAAACTTTCCCATTTAAATCAAGCTTTCTCTGGCTCTACTCTCAGGATTCCTGAACACCTTCGTGATACAGAGATTAATAATGGTGATATCGAAGTAGAAATGCAATGGTTCACCAGGCGACATGGAAACACAATTGTCGTTGGAGTTGATAAAGCATTATCGATGTTGAAAAATTGTTGTGGTTATTGGGAAGGGGATCAATTTGTTGATACCTCTGCCAATTTGAAAGTATGGGCTATTCAGGATGGCTGTAAAGTATTCAGTACCGGTGACCCATTAAATGTCAGCCCTGTCATTCGTGTGCAGGGAAGATATCGAGATTTTGCAATACTGGAGACGCCAACCCTGGGAATCCTGACTCGCGCAAGCCGGGTGGCAACCAATGTGTATCAGACTCTGATCGCATCCAAAGGGAAACCCGTACTATTTTTCCCTGCCCGTTTCGATTTGCATGAAGTACAGGCTGCGGATGGCTATGCCTATAATATCGCTGTCAAACGCTTTAATTATGATTTTGCGAACCAGATCGATACATTCGTCTCAACCGATGCACAGGGAGATTGGTGGGGAGGATCCGGAGGGGGGACTGTTGCTCATGCAGCGATTGCGGCGTTTATGGGTGATACTGCCGAAGCAATGATCAACTTTGCCCGGCTTTTACCTGCTGAAATTCCCAGAATTGCGCTCGTTGATTTTAATAATGACAGTGTGACCGATTCATTAAAAGTATGCAAAGTAATGTTTGAAAAATATATGGAAGAATTGGCTTCTGGAAATGAAGAGGAGGCGAACCGGTATATCCTTTATGGGGTAAGGTTGGATACCAGTGGTTCCCTGCGGGATGTTTCAATCAATCCAATAGGTGATCCAGCATTGGATTTGGGCGTCAATCCTCGTCTCGTTTTTAATGTTCGTCAAGCCCTGGATAATGATTGGCTATCCTGGGATATTCCACCAGAGTGGAAAGAAAAAGCAAGGGAATACTGTGAGCAGGTAAAAATTGTGGTTTCAGGTGGCTTTAATCCCGAAAAAATATCCAGGTTTGAAAAATTATCCGTTCCAGCGGATATCTATGCTGTGGGATCTTATTTATTCGATAATCATGGCATGACTGTAACTGATTACACTGCTGATGTCGTCAGAGTCAAGATTAATGGGAACTGGATTGATATGGCAAAAGTCGGCCGAAAACAATTGGATAATCCCGACCTGGAGCGAGTTTGGTGATTTAATCTACTTTTTGGAAGGCTAATCCGACCCAATCATTGATCATCACTTTTTTGACGAGCTCGAATCCTTCTTCCACGGCTTTTTGAACCACTTCTTCAGATTGAAAATCAAGGATACCCGAAAGAATCAGGTATCCATTTCCTTTCACCAGTTTTGAGAGACCCTGATTGAATAATCTTAAAATGATGGGAGCCAGGATATTCATTAAGACAAAATCTGCTTCTTTAAATGAGAACTCGCCGTTATTGATTTCATTGACGGAACCAAGTCCCACTTCCATTTTTTCCTGTACTGCATTTAATTCTGCTGTGTTTTTGGCAGCGATAATAGACGCATTGTCTACATCAACCCCTAAAGCTTTATTAGCTCCTAATTTGATTGCCGCCACGGACAAAATGCCCGACCCACAACCCACATCAATCACATCCATACCAGGAACGCAAAATTCTTCAGACAAGGCCATACACATCTGAGTTGTCGGATGTGTCCCGGTGCCAAAAGCCATGGATGGATCTATTTTGACGTTTATCCGGTTTTTATCTTCAACCGGGTGGTCAATCCAGGAAGGAAGGATTAATAATTTTTCACCTATTTTAATGGGCTGATAATATTTTCTCCAACTTTCCATCCAATTTTGATCCAAAATTATCTGGTAAGTTGGGCTGGGAATAGGTCGGATCATATTGAGATGCCACAGGGCTTCCTCAATTTTCTTACATTTGTCATCAGCTTCATCATCATAAGGCAGATAACCAAAAACCCTGATATCTCCTGTCTCGAGCAGGACCTCTTCCGCCTCATCATATTTTGCATCGGTTTCCGTTACCACACCATCGGGGATATATCGTGCGAGCACCTCACTGACAACCTCTGCTAACTCTCCATCACATGTTATTTTTATCTCCAACCATTGAAGATCCTCAGCCACTCAAAACCTCTTTCAAACGATCAAAGAATCCTTTTTCCTGTGGTAAAACTTCTGTGCCCAGGGTTGCAGCTAGCTTTTCAATCAGCTCTCTTTGTTCCTGACTGACCTGGTTAGGAATTTCTACCCCCACAATGATCAGTTGGTCTCCGCGACCACTACTGCGTAAACGAGGCACTCCGTGTCCCTTGAGTTTGAATATTTTTCCTGGTTGGGTTCCGGGGGGAATTACAAGTTTTTCTTTTCCATCCAATGTGGGAACCTCAATCTCCGCTCCTAAAGTTGCCTGAGCAATATTAATATTCAAGTCTATCTGGATATCTTCCTGGTGTCTTCTAAAAAACTTATGAGATTTCACCCGTATCTCCAGGTATAAATTTCCAACCGGGCCGCCGTTCTGGCCGGGTTGTCCTTCTCCAGCCAGTCGAATTTGTGTTCCATTATCTACGCCAGCTGGAATATGAACCAACTTTTTTGTAATTTTTCGCTCTAAACCACTCCCACGGCAAACTTTACAGGGAGAAGGTATTACAGTGCCTTTTCCCTGACAGGTTGGGCAGGTTGCGACCTGAACCATAGATCCGAGAAAGGTTTGTCTGACCTGACGTACTTCACCTCTTCCATTGCAATTGGAACAGGTAACTGGGCTGGAACCAGCTTCTGCGCCAGTTCCCTGGCAGGAAGAACAAGTCTCATCCCGAGTGATTTCAATCTCTTTATCGACCCCAAACACCGCTTCCTCAAATTCAAGCGTTACAGCATACGAAAGGTCAGCCCCTCTACGAGGTGCGTTCTTTCTTCTCGAGCCTCCCCCCATTCCACCAAAACCAAAAAATTCCTCAAATATGTCTGAAAAATCGATTGTGGTAAAGTCGGGCATTCCACCCATACCATTCAGACCTGCATGACCATATCGATCATAAGCGGCTCTTTTTTCTGGTTCAGACAAGACAGCATAAGCTTCGTTGATTTCCTTAAATTTCTCTTCAGCATCCGGTTCTTTACTGACATCCGGATGATATTTTCTAGCCAAATTCCTGAAAGAAACCTTGATCTCTTCCGCACTGGCAGTTCGGCTTAAACTTAAAATTTCATAATAATCTCTTTGAGCCATGTTCACCTACAAAATAAGAAATTAACTTCACAATAATAGCATAAAAACCAAAACCGGAAGCAATTGCTACCGGTTGGTAAGTCACATAACTGAGATTAAAAATCTTATCAGTATGCAGAGAGGGTAATCCCTCTCCGCATACCATTTAATATTAATTTTAGACACTCTTGAATTCACCATCCACAACATCATCGTTACCAGATTGTGAATCGCCACCTTGATCAGGTTCTGACTGTGGACCAGCCTGACCCTGTTCGGCACCGGGTTGCTGATACATACTGGCACCCACCTTCTGGATTAACTCTTCCACTTCCTGGATTAGTTTTTGAATGCCTTCAACGTCCTCACCGGTCACTTTGCTGCGTAAATCTGCAAGTTTTGTATCAATTTGTTGTTTTGATTCGCTGTCGATTTTCTCTGCATTCTCGCGAAGCATTTTTTCGGTCTGGTAAACCAAATTATCAGCATGATTACGGGCTTCAACCAGTTGTTTGCGTCTCTTATCCTCTTCAGCGTGTAATTCTGCTTCTTTTCGCATTTTTTCCACTTCAGTGTCATTTAAACCAGAGGAGGCTGTAATCGTAATGTTCTGTGAACGATTGGTGGCTTTGTCAACCGCCGTGACATTCAAGATTCCGTTCGCATTAATGTCGAACGTGACCTCAATTTGAGGTACACCGCGTGGCGCAGGTGGAATTCCATCCAGAACAAATTTACCTAAAGATTTATTGTCTGCTGCCATGGGGCGTTCCCCTTGCAGTACATGAATCTCTACCGAAGTCTGTGTATCGGCTGCAGTCGAGAAAATCTGGCTCTTCCGCGCAGGAATGGTTGTATTTCTTTCAATAATAGGGGTTGCGACACTTCCCATTGTTTCAACAGAGAGAGTCAGGGGAGTCACATCCAATAGCAAAATATCTTTTACATCACCAGACAGGACTGCACCTTGAATGGCAGCGCCTATAGCCACTACCTCATCGGGATTAACACCTTTGTGAGGTTCTTTGCCAAATTCTTTTCGCACTGCTTCTTGCACTGCTGGCATTCTGGTCATACCACCAACCAGAACAACTTCACTGATATCCGCAGGCCTCAAACCCGCATCAGACAATGCTTTACGCACAGGTTCCATTGATCGTTGTATAAGATCTTCTGTCAACTGTTCAAGCTTGGCTCTGGTAAATGACTTCACCATATGTTTCGGTCCACTGGCATCAGCGGTCAGATAGGGAAGATTAATTTCGGTTTGCAAAACCGTTGAGAGTTCAATTTTTGCTTTCTCAGCTGCTTCTTTTAACCGCTGTAATGCCTGGCGATCTTTTCTCAGATCCATGCCAGTATCTTTTTTGAATTCTTCAATCAGCCAATCCATGATTCGCAGATCAAAATCATCACCACCCAGGAAAGTATCCCCACTGGTGGATTTCACTTGAAATACACCATCTCCAACATCAAGGATCGAGATATCAAAAGTACCACCACCAAGGTCATACACAGCAATGATCTCATTTTTCTTTTTGTCCAGACCATACGCCAATGAAGAGGCAGTTGGCTCATTGATGATGCGCAACACTTCTAACCCGGCAATGCGACCTGCATCCTTGGTTGCATTTCTCTGAGCGTCATTAAAATACGCTGGAACAGTAATAACAGCCTGTGTAACTGGTTCTCCTAAAAATGCTTCTGCGTCTGCTTTTAATTTTGATAAAATCATTGCAGAAATTTCAGGGGCAGAATATTCACGATTATCCAGCGTTACCCGTACATCTCCATTCGGAGCTTTTGTAATTTTATAAGGAACGCGTTCGATGGTGTTTTCTGTTTCCTTGTCCCCGAATTTTCGACCCATCAAGCGCTTAATAGAGAATATCGTATTCTCCGGATTGACGATCGACTGATTTCGAGCTGACCGACCCACGATTCGTTCGTGGTTTTTATTTACAGCAACCACAGAGGGGACTAACCTTTCACCTTCAGCCGAAGGAATTACAACCGGTTCACCACCCTGCATGACTGCAACGACAGAATTTGTTGTTCCTAAATCTATACCAACTATTTTTCCCATTTTTTTCCTCCTAGCGAGCTACAATTACCAATGCTGGACGAATAACCCGTTCACCAATTTTATACCCCTGACGCATCACTTCCACAATTTCTCCACTTTCAAATTCAGGATGTACAATTTGTGAGAGTGCTTCATGAATATTTGGATCAAATTCACCATTCACTGGTATAAGTTCTACTCCTTCTCCTTCAAGAATTGAAATTATTTTTTGATAAATCAAACCAATACCATCAAACCATCCCTGACATTCTTTTGAAACGGGACGATTTTTTAATGCAAGTTCTAAATCATCAATAACAACTAAATATTTTTTAATGATTTCAGATGTAATAAAACCTTTGAGAGATGATTGTTCCCTCTCAATTCTTTTTTTATAATTTTGAAAATCAGCTCTTTCTCGCTGCCAACCTTCAAAATACTCCTGTGATTGTGCTAATAGCGTTTCATAATCTTTGTTATTTTTCATTTCCGTTTCATTCTCTTCAGAGTCATTTGAATCCATTTCTTCATTTTTTTTGGTTTCGTTATTATTCAATAATTGCTCCTCTGAGGGACTATCATTTTTTTTCTTTTTTGCCATTCAATCACCTCTCTAAGAAGATACGTATTGATCATCATACATTGTTTCAGATACGAGATCACTCAAGATCCCGGACATAAATCGAACCGCAGATATTGTTTGTGCATACGGCATTCTTACAGGACCTAAAACCCCGACCGTTCCAAATGCAACGCCAGGTGCTCCATACTTTGATAAAACAATAGAGCAATGTTTTAGCTCTTCCCAGGCACTATCTCCACCAATTAGAACCTGAACAGATCCATCATCACCATTTTGAATACTTCTTGCAATCACATCCTGTAACATGGATCTCTCTTCAAGAACCTTTAATGTTTTTCTGGCCTCATCACTGTCGATGAATTCTGGTTCCGACATAACATTGGTGATCCCGTCCAGAAAAAGCTCACCGGATACAAGTGAGTCAGCAAGTTGCAACTCTTTGACTACCCAATCCAGAAGATCCTTCTTCAGTACATTATCACTTTCTTTGTTTTGAGTAATTTTTTCTACGTCAAATCCTTGAAAATTCTCAATAATTTGCTTTGCAATCTGTGAAAGACGTTCCTGATCTACATTCTCCGTAAGGGTTAGAATACTTTGCCGGATTTCACCCCCCATCAGCACCAGCACCATTAAAACCTGGCGTCCTCTGGTGGCAATAAATTCCACATGTTTCAACCGGGCTAAGGTTGGATGTGGTGCGGTAATTAAAGACGCAGCCTTGGATTGATCCGCCAGGATTGAACCGGCTAATTTCACCCATTGTTCCACCTCATTACGCATTTGATAAAACTGATGAGTGATCGTACGGCGGATTGAAAGTGGAATTTCTCTTTCATTCACCAGGCGACCAACAAAAAACCGATATCCTTCTTCTGTAGGCACTCTTCCAGCCGATGTATGTGGTTGCCGTAAATAACCCAAATCAGTTAACACCGACATTTCATTCCGCACTGTAGCCGAGCTCACACCCACATTGTAGCGTTCAACCAGCATTTTCGATCCCACCGGCATCGCTGAATTAATGTGCTCATGAGTTATAAGCGTTAATAAAATTTTCTGTCGATCAGTTAATTCATTCATATTATTTTCCATTAGCACTCTTGAGATTAGAGTGCTAACAACCTGTGAAATATAATATCATGTCGAAAAATCAACGTCAAGACATGGTAGGGTTTTCTAATAGAATTCTGATAATAATGAGACGTGCATAACTCAAAACCTGAATGACTCAGTTGACCCCGTGGATTATTGTCACTACAATAATATTATGCTTATTACAATCAACAATCATCCCATTGCTGGATTTTTTCGCACTGATCATGATCCTCCCTTTAAAAATTGATTCCAGCATATCAACTATTTTAATGAAAGGAAAATAATAAATGACAATAAATAAATTCACCAGCAAGCGCGCCCCCTATTTTGAAGATGTTCCCGATGAAAAATGGAATGATTGGCGTTGGCAAATGGCAAACCGGTTGAATTCTGTCGATGACTTCGAAAAAATATTAAAGTTGACCGAAAGCGAGAAGAAAGCTCTTAATTCGGATGGGCTATTCCGGGTGGATATTACTCCATATTATGCTTCCCTGATAGATCCACTGGATGAGAATGATCCGATACGAAAACAGGTGATTCCGACAGCAGGGGAAATTGTACCTTTTACCGGAATGATGGAAGATTCACTGGCTGAAGACCGCCACTCCCCAGTTCCCGGATTGGTTCATCGCTATCCAGACCGGGTATTGATGTTAGTAACAACCCAATGTGCCTCTTACTGCCGGTATTGCACACGCTCAAGAATCGTTGGAGACCCCAGCGCTACTTTTTCTAAATCAGAATTTGCATTACAACTTGATTATCTTCGAAAGACCCCACAGGTGCGTGATGTTCTCTTATCCGGGGGCGATCCGTTAACCCTGGCACCCAAGGTTCTGGAACAGTTATTGACCGCTCTCAGGGAAATCCCTCATATTGAAATCATCCGCATCGGATCGCGAGTACCGGTCTTTATGCCACAGCGGGTGACAGACCAATTGTGCGATATGTTACAGAGATTCCACCCTTTATGGCTCAACATTCATGTCAATCATCCGAATGAAATCAGTAAAGAGTTAGAAGTTGCCTGTGACAAATTGACCAGAGCAGGCATTCCCTTGGGGAACCAATCCGTTCTTCTCGCAGGTGTTAATGATTGTGTCCACATTCAAAGGAAGTTAGTCCAGGACTTGGTGCAGATCAGAGTTCGTCCTTACTATCTTTATCAATGTGATCTGGTTGATGGAGCAGGTCACTTTAGAACACCAGTCGCCAAAGGGATCGAAATCATTGAAGGCTTACGTGGTCATACCTCCGGATACGCAGTTCCTACCTACGTTGTGGATGCACCCGGCGGTGGAGGTAAAATTCCGGTGATGCCCAATTATCTGATCAGTGCATCTGACCATAAAATTGTTCTGCGCAATTACGAAGGATATATAACTACTTACGAAGAACCGGTTGAATATCAAATCCACGATCCAGAAACCTGTTCATATTGCCAATCTAAACGCGGTGAACCTGGTCAAAGCGGTGTTTCAGGATTGTTGGATGGTGAGGAAATGTTCATAAAACCAGAAGGCTTCGATTTATTACATAATCGTGGAGGCGGGCAACACCGCTTACGAAACAATGAAGACAAATGGAAACCCCTGGGAATCGGTCAAATATTAAAATAAAGGAGAAATGATGCATTATAGAAGATTAGGTAAATCAGGGTTAAAAGTTAGTGAAATTGCACTGGGTGCCTGGATCACGATTGGAAATCAGATTGACGAGAAAATTTCTTCAGACTTAATTCATGCGGCATACGATCAGGGAATCAATTTCTTTGATAATGCGGATGCGTACGCAAGTGGCCAGGCAGAAACGGTGGTGGGAAAGGCAATAAAAGATCTCCCCAGAGAAGCATTGGTTTTATCAAGTAAGGTATTTTGGCCCACCATGCCTGGACCAAATGGTCGTGGGTTATCACGAAAACACATGTCTGAATCACTACACGCGTCGCTTAAAAGGATGCAACTGGATTATTTAGACATTTATTATTGTCATCGATATGATCCCGACACGCCGGTGGAAGAAGTCGTTTTCACAATGAATACTTTTATCCAGCAAGGTAAGATCCTATATTGGGGCACTTCTGAATGGGAAGCTGCGCAGATCTGTCACGCCAGGGGAATCGCAAGGCAATTTAACCTCATTCCTCCAGTAGTGGAACAGCCTCAATATAATATGTTTCACCGCAAAAGAGTGGAAGAGGAATTGACACCTGTCTGTAGAGAATTTGGAATAGGTCTCACTACCTGGTCCCCCTTATATTACGGGATTCTCTCCGGAAAGTATAATGATGGCATCCCGGAAGGATCACGCGCTTCTCTCGAGAATATGAGCTGGATCCGAAATCGAATTACTGATGAAAAAATTGAAAAAGTAAAATCTTTAACTTCTTTAGCCAATGAATTAGAGATAACTACAGCCCAATTGGCAATTGCCTGGTTATTACGGAGAAAAGAAGTCTCAGCAGTCATCACCGGGGCAACCCGTCTGGAACAATTAGATGAAAATTTGCTGGCGGCAGAAGCACAGCAGAAATTAACCGATGAGGTCCTTGAAAGAATTGAGATCATCATCGGGCCTCTGGATGAGCAGGGCGAAGATTAAGAACGTTTTTCAAAATATTAAAAAGACACCAGGCTGATGGACAGCTGGTGTCTTTTTATTTTCGACACTGAAGTAGAAGAATATCCGAATAGGTTGAGCTTCTGATCACACTATTGACGCCATAAATGATTGCAATACTATATTCAACCTGAGAGCCATTGATTAATGGATAGGTTAAAAAAGATTTCTCAGCCGATAAAGAATATTCCCAGGTTGAAGGAGTTAATTGAGTCATGAACACCGTTGTCCAATTATCGTTGGTTATATTGCTGCCTGCCAACCGAAACACAAGATAAACTTTATCGATCAAATCGATATTATCGATTTGTACACGAATAGTCGTGGTTTCATCACCACACAATTCCCCAAAATAAATTTCCTGAGAAGTTTTCGTCACATCCAGAATGGTCGGTACATCCATTAAACTATTTTCGGAAGATTGTATCGTTTGATTTTCCCGAAAAAAATCAAAATCCACTAAAAATTGTTCCGGGATTTGATTGATGATTGTTGTCGCCAGATTTTCGATTTCTGATTGAACCTGAGCTGCCAGAAACCCACTAAAACCAATCTGAAGATAAACATCAGATTCAACAACATCCAGGATTCCCTTGAAAGCCCTTGAATTTAGTATCCAGAAAGCACTGTCTCCTACTGTGAGAAATCTTTCCCAGCGAAACTCCATTTTTTCATAAATAGCCAGTCTTGCTTCCTGTAAATTCGTAAGAGATTGGTTTTCTTCGCTATTGATGATTTCATCAACCAATGCCTGAAAATCCTGATCTTTCCAACCTTCGATAAGCTGCTGTGTATGCCATTGCATGGCTGTGAATGCCTGTTCACCTTCAAAAACCGAGACCCAGATGGAGCGTGTATCCCACTGATTCCTGATAACACAGCCACCTTTTTCCTGACTGATAAACAATGGGCTTTCTTGAAAGATTAATTCCATTGTAGTTAAATTAATTAGGTCACATGGATTCAGGTATGAACCTGTGGGAATAGTGGTTTGAGTCAGGATGGGAGACCCAGAATTATTTGTCGGAGTTGAATCGATCTCATCCATGGATGGATTGCGGTTACAACTGGAAATTAACAATGTCAATAATAGCAGGAAGAAAAATGGTTTATATTTTTCCATAAGTGAATCATCCCTTGCAATAATCTGATTAAATGGTATCACAATCAGTTTCTGGAAGACAAGATTCAATGAATAACTCGCAATACGTCCAAAATAATTCCAAATCAAATTTGAAATACGAAAGGTTTACTTTTGAAGTTTGGTTAACACTGGAAAAATAACTGTTGACACGACTCAGCGAACATCTTATAATCTTTTCAACAATCGCCCTGAAGTAGTAGGATGGCAAAGGACCAACAGAAAAAGAGGCCAGCGGCTGAAAGCCTCTACGGGAAACTCCCACCGAAGTCGTCAGGGATCACTGCTGAAGAAATCCTTATGGAAAATAGAACAGCACGGAGCTGCCCGTTATCGCGATGACAAGAGCGTCAATTATATTGACGAATTGAGGTGGTACCACGGAAGGAACACGCTTTCGCCCTCTGAGAGGCAGCGTGTTTTTTTGTTTTTTATAACTATTATCAGCCAGGAGAATTTTATGAAAGAATTACCAAAAGCCTATGAATTTTCAACTGTGGAGGAAAAATTATATGCCTGGTGGGAAAAAGAAGGCTTTTTTAAACCATCTAACGACCCCAAAGCACCAAATTTTGATCCAGCCAAAAAACCTTATGTAATTTCCATCCCCCCACCAAATGTAACCGGTGGATTGCATCTCGGTCACGCCTTATTTGTTGCCATGGAAGATTTGATGATCCGTTATCATCGCATGAAAGGCATACCCACCTTATGGGTGCCAGGGACAGACCATGCGGGGATCGCCACACAGCTTATGGTGGAAAAAATGCTGGAAGAAAAAGGCTTATCACGGGAAGAATTAGGACGAGAAAAATTTGAAGCAGAGATTTGGGCCTGGAAACATAAATTTGGCAGCCGGATCACTCAACAAATTCGACGCCTGGGAGCCTCCTGTGACTGGGAACGAGAACGGTTCACCCTGGACGAAGGTTTATCCACAGCAGTCCGTGAGGCTTTTGTGCGATTATATGAAAAAGGACTGATTTATCGCGGTCCGAGGATGATTAATTGGTCACCTCGTCTAAAGACAGCCGTCTCAGATCTGGAAGTGGAGTACGTAGAGGAACCAGGATTTCTTTATTACTTCAAGTACCGGTTGGCTGACGATCCTGAAGAATTTATTGCGGTAGCAACAACCCGCCCGGAAACAATTCTTGGCGATACTGCTGTAGCAGTCCACCCTGAGGATGAACGCTACACGAAATTTATCGGTAAAAAAGTGCTGGTTCCCATTTTGAATAGAGAAATTCCAGTGATCGCCGATGATTATGTTGACCGTGAATTTGGAACAGGTTCCTTAAAGATTACCCCAGCACACGATCCGAATGACTACGATATAGGGAAACGCCATCATCTGGAATTCATTAGCATTCTGGATAAAAACGCAATCATCAATGAAAACGGCGGACCCTACTCCGGTATGGATCGGTTTGCATGCCGAAAGGCAATCTGGAAGGATATGCAAGCCGCCAACCTGGTGATAAAAGAGCAACCCTATATGCATATGGTCCCAAGATCAGAGCGCGGTGGGGAAATCATCGAACCAATGATCTCCACCCAATGGTTCGTGAATATGAAACCGCTCGCCGAAAGAGGGTTGGAGGCAGTTAACAATGGTCAGATTGATATCATCCCGGAACGCTTTAGCAAAATTTACAATAATTGGCTTGAAAATATCCAGGATTGGTGTATCAGCCGGCAACTCTGGTGGGGACACCGCATACCGGTCTGGTACTGCTCGGATTGCAAACACATAACCGTCAGCCGGGAAGATCCTGATCAGTGTGAAAAATGTCAGAGCAAAAATATCCATCAGGACGAAGATGTTTTGGACACCTGGTTTAGCTCCGGTTTGTGGCCATTTTCTACTTTAGGCTGGCCAGAAAAAACACCGGATTTTAATTATTTTTACCCAACCACCATGATGGAAACCGGTTATGATATTTTGTTTTTTTGGGTTGCCAGGATGATTATGTTTGGATTGGAGTTTACCGATCAAGCTCCTTTTGAAACCGTTTATCTGCATGGCATCATTCGGGATGAGAATGGGGTGAAAATGAGCAAAACCAAGGGCAACTCAATCGACCCATTGGAAGTCATGGATGAAATGGGCACAGATGCTCTGCGGTTCACGGTGCTGGTAGGATCCACTCCTGGAAACGACACCAATATATCCATCAAAAAAGTAGAGGCAAATCGCAATTTTGCCAACAAAGTATGGAATGCAGGCCGCTTTGTGATTGGCAACCTGGAAAAATGCCCTGAAAAACCTATTCAACCACCAGAATGGACCTTGGCTGACTCCTGGATTTGGGCCAGAATGAATGAGTTGATCCGCGATGTGGAGCGCTTATTCACCAATCACCAATACGGGGAAGCTGGTCGTCAAATCTATGATTTCTTCTGGAGTGAATTTGCAGATTGGTATCTGGAAATTGCAAAAATTCAAATTGCTGAAAGCCCTGATCGTGCCTTTTATACCGTCCAGACATTGATAAAAGTCTTGGACATTAGTTTGCGCCTTTTACACCCCTTTACTCCTTTCGTAACCGAAGAATTATGGGGACACCTTAAATCCGCCTGCCAGGAGAACTCCGGACTATTTTCTCCAAAACATGGATGGGAAGAAGCTCTCATCATTGCCAAATGGCCGACAGCACAGGACATTGAAGGATGGGAAGATCAAAAAATCAAAAACTTTAATATCATTCAGGAAATTGTGCGTAGCATGAGAAATATTCGAACGGAAAAAAGGATTCCACCTTCAAAGAAAATTCCAGCGATCATTGTAGCCGGAGAAAAGTTAGATATTCTTACCGATCAGGCAGCTACAATCATTGCTCTTGCAAATCTGGATAAAACTGAAACCAGGATATTCCAGCATCTGGAAGATAAACCAGGTAACCAGACAACGATGGTCCTTTCGGGCGTTGAAATATTCCTCCCTTTGGATGATCTCATTGATGTTGATGCTGAGAAGGATAGAATTAATAGAGAATTAAATGAGATTCAAAATCAGATTACTCGGCTTGAAACTCTCCTGAATTCTCCTTTTGCCGAAAAAGCACCCGCAGCGGTGGTCCAAAAAGAAAAAGAAAAATTAAATCAGTTCCAGGAAACTTCAGTCAAATTAAAGCAACAATTTGATAATTTGGCATAAATACAAAATCCCCTTTGATAAACGAAGGGGATTTTTGTGACAGGATTATTCTTTATCCTTTGCTATTAAAATTCGCAATGCTTCAACCGCTACACGAATCATTCCGTCCGGATCATGCTTCTTTGCAATGGTATCCATATCGCTTCCAATGATCATCGTGACCGCTCCAGCTCGTTTGCGATAAATACCGCCCAAAATGAAGACAATGGATGCCTCCATTTCAGAGCAAATTGCTCCCCCGGCGACCCACTGATTCCAACGATCTTTCAAGTATGAGACCATGGGCATTCGTTCTGGTTCTACTTCGCTATAAAATGAATCTTTGGTATGCGAAACACCAACGAAATGAGTGTATTTCAATTTTTTCGAAGCCTCAATCAGGGCATTCATGACATCCAAATCCGCGACAGCTGGATATTCAATGGGCAAATATTGTCTGCTGGTTCCTTCATCCCGGATGGCTGCATTGATAATTGCGATGTCTCCAACTTGCATGTCTGGCTGCATGGCACCGGAGGTGCCGACCCTTATAAAAGTATGGCATCCAACTTTCACCAATTCTTCGACCGCAATCGCAGTCGAAGGACAACCCATACCGGTTGATACAACGGAGACCTTCTCACCACCTAAATAACCAGTGTAAACCTTATGTTCCCGATTGAAAGAAACAAATCTCGGCTGATCAAAATAGTCTGCAATCGACTCACATCTTCCTGGATCACCAGGTAAGAGAACATACTTTCCCACATCGCCTTCAGCAACCCGAATATGATATTGAACCTCTGACATCCACAACCTCCCGACTCTTCAAGATCTATCTAGCTTAACGATCCTAGTGGTTTTCTTATTGTACAATTATCTGACGAATTGTGAACCATTAAAACATGCTTATCACTATGATTCATTATTACAGGAGGAGAAATGCTTAAGGTTGGTTATATTGGTTTGGGATTAATGGGAAAGCCAATCGCACGAAACATTTTAAAAGCTGGGTTTCCTTTGGTTGTTCACAACCGCAGTAGAGAAAAAGTGCAGGAGTTGGTGCAGGAAGGTGCAAGGGAGGCTTCTTCAGCAGCAGAAGTTGCCTCTCAGGTTGATGTTGTTTTTACAAACCTGCCCGATTCTCCGGATGTAGAAAGTATCGTCCTGGGCGAAAATGGTATTCTTGCTGGAGGACAACCTGGGCTTATTTTTGTCGATAACTCAACCATTAAACCCATGGTTGCCCGCACCATCGCAAATTCACTGGCTGAAAAAGGTATCCTTGCGCTGGATGCGCCGGTCTCCGGTGGGGATATTGGCGCAATGAACGGGACACTAACCGTTATGGTTGGGGGACCATCTGAAGCACTGGAAAAAGTTCGGCCGATCTTCGCTGTGATGGGAAAAACGATAACCCATATCGGCCCTGCTGGTTCCGGTCAGATTGCCAAAGCGGCCAACCAAATTATGGTAGCTGCCCAAATGGTGGCAATGGGAGAATTGCTGATCTTTGCTCAGAAAGCCGGTGCAGATCCAATGAAGGTCGTAGAGGCTATTCGCGGAGGAGCAGCCCAGTGTTGGTCATTAGATGTAAAACCTCCGCGGCTATTCAGTGGAAACCGGCAGCCCGGCTTCAAAGCATCCATGCAATCCAAAGATCTCAATATTGTGATGGAAACAGCCAGGGAATACGGTATTCCTTTGCCATCCTGTGCAATAGATCAACAGTTGTATCAAAGTATGCTTCAAAATAATCTGGGTCATTTGGATAATTCAGCCATCATTTCCATAATTGAAAACCTGGCGAATGAGAGGTTAAGCATCCCGTCAGATTAGCGGTTATCAAGACGGTACAATGAATACCAATCCGCATATGTAGCGCTTAATTCCAGACTGGTGGTCAGTTCTTCTAAAGCATCCAGTTCCACGGGTGGATGATGTGGATCTTCATCCTCTCGCAGGAATTCTATTCCTTTGTCGTAAACCAGGAGGTGTGTGTATCCTTTATTCATCCAGAAAGTTAAAATCTCTTCTTCCGAATCAAATTCATGAAAAGCAACTTTCCAATGGTCCAGGATTTCATCTGGATCGCAAATCGGAATACAACCAAATCCGCGCGGTTCATACAGCATCAAGACCTTCTCACCATTCTCCAACATCCCAACTTCATTTATTGCTCTGGCATACCAACCTAAATTCTTCTCCAGATAGTCCTGATTGGATTGAATTCCGAAAACATATGCTAAGACATCTTTTTCCACCATTTCTGAAATCAATTGGAAAGCATTAAAAGCAAGTACGATTATGACCAGAATAGCAACCAATCTTCCAAGGCGTACCTGACCCAGACGATACTGTTTGATCTGGAAATACCCATATCCGGCTAAAATCGCAAACGCTGGAAACAAAACAAAATAGAACCTGGTTTGAATTAAATAACCCGAAAACTGATTCCCGATGGCCCAAATCAATAATCCAAATAATGTTATCAGTCCAGCATTTACAATGGAGACTTTATGTTCCTCATTCTTGTCTTCCCAGCCTAAAAAGGCAATCATGCCCAGCCCCAATAATAACGGCCCTACCGAAACGCTGTAGCCATAAGTCCCATCCACCCCCATGATCGTTGCCCGTATGGGGAGGAAGAATAAATCTAGCAGGTCACCATAAGGCTGCATCCCTTGATATACATTCAACCGAATTTGATTCATCGATCCGGATTCAAAAAAGAATGGGTAGATTGGATTTCCTGTAAAAATAAAATTTTTTGTCAGCCAGGGTAACGCCAGTAGTGCTGCGCCAAAACAGAACATACCAAGCGACTTTGCCCAATCTCTGTTTTTGTTTTTAAGGGAATAAACAATGAGGCTGAGTAATCCGGCAATAAAAATCACCCCGGATGGATACTTACATCCGAAGGCCAGTCCACTGAAAACCCCGGCCATAAATATTGTTTTCATATCCCCTGACTTGCGGTAATCATCTAATAACAGGACAACCCCCAAACCAAAAAACGCTGACATGATATCCACATATCCCCACGAGAGTGCAGAGGCAAATGTTAATCCACCAAACAGGCTGGCGGCACCGACCCACGCGCTTTCCTGGTCTACTGCTTTGCGTAGAAAACCTACCAATCCGAGCGCAATCAACACACCAATGAAGACATTAAACACCAGCACAGTTGACTCGCCTCCCAATCCCATCAGAAATGTGTAAATCATTTCTGACACTTGTGGCATGCCCGACATAATCAACCATGGAATGTCACTAATCCTTTCCTGCATGAGGTACGCTTTGGGTAGAGTCAAATGATAATTTAAGGCATCATAGCGTGTGGCTGGTGCTAATGCGACCAGAAATTGGGATAAAAAGATTAATCCCAGTAGAATGAAAATAAAAATCGTCACCCTGTTATTTTTTTGTTTTATTTCGTTCGCTTTGAGAAAGAATTCCTTTACCCAGGACAAACTATTTCTAAATAGAAAGATACTCAGGATGAGGAAAATTCCTAAAAATAATATCGGCTTTACCGTCCATAATGAGCCAATGAGCAGAACAAGAATGGATAGAACACCAATTCCTACGCCAGCCTGCAAATAAGACTTTGTCCATGGTTCGTGGTTTTTAAAGGCGAACAATTTGCGACCCAGACCACCAGCCAGGGTGATAAACCACAAACTCAGGAATATTTTCCAGACATGAGTAACAAGTGAGATTGTTTGTGATGGATTGATTGGTTTATGAGTAACATAATAACCAATAATAATCAGGAAAAACCAGCTAAAAGCGATGATGGCAGTAATATTTGGATTTTTCTTTCGCATGTTTAAATATTATATGTATTTTCCAACCAGCGCAATAAAAATTTTGAAGTATCTCGGACCGATTTTTTAACGGCAGCAGAAATATCTGAAAAAGGTTCTATCACTTCCGGCTCAATGCCAAGTAAAAATCCCTGGACGTTTGAATCAATCTGTAGAAAAGATATCAATAAGTGAGGTGACAGGCGGTGAGTATTTGTAGCGATTGTTTCTATCCTTGCGCTGTCAAATAATTGAACATGACCAGGCAATTCACCCTGTGCAGCCGCATCAATCAACCAGATCCAATCCGGATTAAATTTACGGATGGTACCTGAGTAGTTTTCAGGAGCGATTGACCCTTCAAGCAATTGAATCTGATCGAATTTCCCTAACTTTTTTTTTAATTTCCTGACAACCAGAACCCCGGCCGCATCATCTCCATTTAATTCATTTCCAATCCCCAATATCGTCAATCGGGGTAGTTGATTGTTATTCGCAAGGTGGTTCGTCAATGCCTGGTTGAGCTGCTCGTTCAAGTAAGAGAGCAATATCTTCTTCCCTTCCGTAATACACCTCGAAGGCTTCTTTAGAGGTGGAAGCCATTTCCCATTCTGAGTTGGACATATTTAAGCAATTAAATCTGCAATTCTGTACACATTGAGAACAATATACACAGCGATCCGCATGGTAGCGCATCACAAAGCGCTTATTAAGTTTATCGACAGTAATCAATTCGATTGCATTCGAAGGGCAATCTTTGATACACAACATACATCCAACACACTTTTCCGGATCGTAAACCAGCTTACCTCTTAACAGATCAGGTGTGATTGATTTTTTAAAAGGGTAATTTTGTGTAACTGGTTTCGAAAATAAAGATTTGAGTAGATCACCTAATAAGACACCGATAGACATTTTTCACCTAATACCTTACCTCAGGATTTCTCCTAAGTATTTACCAAATATGATAGCCAGCAATTGTAATAAGGCCATTAACGCACCCAATCTCCACCACAACCCGACAGTTTGATCAATTCGCAAACGAGCAAACAAGGATTGTAAAGCAGTCACTACCAGAAAGAGTCCTGCAGATTTCAAAATAAATTCCAAGGGATTGGCGATACCCCCCAAATAAAAAACGACCACCAAAGTTAATCCAATCACAAGTTCAACATTTTTTCCGAGGTGAAATAGCGCTAAACCACGTCCTGAATATTCGGTTAATGCACCGGCTACAATTTCAGTTTCTGCTTCAGGGGCGTCAAAAGGCGGTAATTCTAATTTTCCCATCAAACCAACCACAGCGACGATAAATCCGATTGGTTGAGCCAAAATGAACCAGATATTTTCGCCTGTAAAAGCGTTAATTTTTCCAATGTTCCAGGTCCCCGCAGCAATGGCTGGTCCTAACATCGCCAACAAGAAGGGGGCTTCGTAAGAGAACATTTGTGTTAATGCTCGGGTGGCACCGATGATTGTGAAACGACTTGATGTATTTGCCCCTGCCAGTCCGATACATAAGGTCATCAGGCTGAGCAAATAAAGCACAACGATTAAATCTCCTTCAAAACTGAAGGCAGCGTTAAATCCGAACATTGGAACGTATAAAGCTGCTGTAAGAGCACCCGTTATTGCAACAATTGGCAACAAGAGAAACATGATTTTATGAACACCATTGGGAATAATCTCTTCCTTTGCCAATAATTTAATGGCGTCCGCCAGGGGTTGAAACCATCGTGGCCCTACACGGTTTTGAAACCGGGCAACTAATTTACGATCAACCCATTCATACAATAATCCAAAGCTCAATAAAAACAATCCACCAGGAAAAATCAACAAAAGTATTAGTGGGTGTATTGAAAGGTTCATCGGTAGTACTCTATTCCATATTTTCTAAGTCCATCCCAATTCATGATTTGGGAAGTTTGTGAACCCGATCGAACTTCTACCATTCGATCATTGCAGGAAAAGCAAGGATCAATTCCAACCAATAACATGGGCATATCTGCCAACTTATGGCCAACAGCTACATCCGTAATGGTTCCCCAATTACATAAGCTTGGGGTGCGAATTTTTACCCTTTCGGGTATTTCTGTTCCATTGCTCTTGATGTAGTAGAATAATTCTCCTCTAGGCGCTTCAACCCTCGAGATCACCTCTCCAGCTGGTATTTTTCTTTTCATGCGGGTGGTTATCTCTCCCGGTTGAATTTTTTCAAGAATCTCTTTTATGAGACGATAGGATTCATATAGTTCTTTCAACCGAACAACAAACCGTGCTTCAAGATCGCCCGTTTCATCAGTAACTATTTTGACTGGAAAATCTTTATAACCTGAATAGGGTGCATTAACCCGAATGTCTCTTTGAGCACCCGAGGCACGCGCCGTGGGGCCAACCGCGCCTAACAAATCTACACGCTCTCTGGAAAGAGTTCCGATACCACGTGTTCTTCCCAAAAAAGTCTCATCCGTTGTGACAACTTTCATGTAGTATTCTGTTCGCTCTTCCAAAAAGTCCATGCCTTTTTTGATCTGATCAGAAGTTTTGTCATCCAGATCAACTTTTACTCCACCCATAACATTGACAGAGTAATGCACTCTACTCCCGGATAACGTTTCCAGAATATCCATAACCACTTCTCGGTCACGCCAGGTGTACATAAACAACGTATCGAAACCAGCTTCGTGAGCTGCCACACCAAACCAAAGTAAGTGGCTGTGAATTCGTTCCAGTTCTGAAGCCAGAACTCGAATAGCTTCTGCACGTGGTGGTGCCTGAACGCCAGCCAGTTTTTCAACTCCTAGTACAAATGCTGTAGCATGCACATGCGAGCAGATTCCACAAACTCTCTCAAGCATATACATATCCTGAATATAGTTTCTGGTCTCACAAGCTTTTTCAATACCACGATGGACAAACCCCAACCGAACAGCTGCATCCGTTACTATCTCTCCATCCACAGTGAATTCAAAATTTCCAGGTTCTTTTAACGCTGGATGTTGTGGACCAATCGGAACGATGAATTTTTCGACTTTCGGTTTAGTCATTAGTTTGCTCCTTTGTTGTTGATTCTAGATCTTGTAAATTAGTAAAAGATTTCCGCAAAGGATAAACACCCTCTGGCCATGAATCTGGCAACACCAATTTTTCGGTATTGGGTGTATTCAGCAAATCAAACCCAAACAATTCCATCGCTTCGCGTTCATAAATGGTTGCAGAAGGAATGAGATCACAAATGGTTTCTATTTGTGGGCAACTATAAGGCACCTTAACCCTGATGGTTATGATGGCAGCTTCATTGGCAAAATGATACATTGCTTCCAACTGGCCGGGCTGTGTATTGTCATCGGGATCCGTTACCGGCGGAATATCCATACCGGTAATCGTCACCAGATAACCCCAATGGTTTTCAACAAGACTTTGTACTGCTGATTTAAAATTTGTTGTTGAAACCCAAATATCCAACCGGTTTTCTTCCGGAGTGTTCTCAGATTCCACCCATTTTTCCAGAAGAAATTTTCCGGATTCTAATAACTCACTCGTTTCCATTGCTTTCCTCCTCTAAAATTAAATCTGGAACTTCCATAGGGACAACAATTTTTTCTCGTTTTTGGCCTTTTTTTAAGCTTTCTAATAATTGAACTACCCCATAAATGATCGCTTCCGGTCTGGGCGGGCATCCGGGCACATAAACATCAACCGGAATCACTTTATTTAAATCCCCGATCACGTTATAACAACCATCAAAGACACCACCTGATAAAGCGCATGATCCAACGGCGATGACGAATTTTGGGTCTGGCATTTGCTCATAGACACGAATTAATCGATCTAATGCCTGAAGCGTGACTGGTCCAGTAGCTATTAAAACGTCTGCATGCCTTGGGCTTCCCTGCAATTTTATTCCCAGGCGTTCCACATCATATCGAGGGGTTAAGGTTGCTAGAATTTCAATATCACATCCGTTACAGGAGCCACTGTTAAAATGGATAGCCCACGGGGAGTTAATTCTTGCCCAATTTTTTAATTTACCTACAACTTGAGTGTAAAAATTCTCGGAAACACTACTCATTATGATACCCTTTCTATCCTAACAATAAAGCAATCAGAGACACCATCAAACCAAGCAAAAACGGTACAGACTGGAAAGAAAACGTCCCCGATCCTAAAATTAACATTCCAAGATGGAGTATCGCAAAAAAGAAAGCAATCAGAAAAAATGGTCTATATCCCGGGGCTGCTGGATTGGTGGATGCCTCTTCACCGCTGGCATAGATCGTTTCTTTCAATGAAGATTTTTTTGATGAGCCAGCCATCCCTTTTCCAAATAATAACAATACGATCACAAATGGCACATAAATCAAAAAAGCGAGAGGAGGTGTAAGAATAATTTCCATCAATACTCCTTTATTGTCCAAAGAAAATGAATAAACTATATCCTGCCGGGCCAGTCAACCAATACAAAACGGACGGGACTATGCCTAATACTACTACGGCCAGGGTTAATAATGCGATCGGAAGGTACATCCAAACAGAGACCGCACCACCCTCCGATACTAGGGCACTGGGCTTATTTCGATACATCCGATTGACCAACGGTGCATAGTAACCCAGTGAAAGAACGCTCATCAAACCAGCAAAAACAACCAGAATGATCATGGTAGTGTTTTGGGTTTGTGCAACCCCAGCCAACAATTGCCACTTGGACATGAACCCGGCTAAAGGCGGTAAACCACCTAATGAAAGCAGTGCAATTGAGAACGCAAAGGCTGTGAATGGATATTTTTTAGAGGCACCATTCAGGTCATCCAGAACCAGGGGTTTGTGACTCCCTTTTGCAATGTAAAAGTTATACAGAAAGACACCCGCGCATAAAAAGGCTAAACTTTTCATCAGACCATGCGTAATGAGATGAAATACTGCCCCAATACCCGCTAATAACCCATTTAAGGAGATAAGCACACCAAATCCCAGCAACATGTAACCGACATGACTCAAACTGGAATAGGCCAGCATTCGTTTGACTTCTTTTTGACGTAAAGCGAGTAGGTTTCCAACGATCATGTTTAAGATGCCAAATCCAATCAATAAGTTTCCCCAGTTTTGTCCACTTAAGGCGATTCCACCAATTGCTCGCAATAATGCAATCAAACCGACTTCGATGACAATCCCTGAAAGCATAGCACTGATGCCACTGGGTGCCTGTGAATGCGCATCCGGTAACCAGGTGTGTAAGGGAACCATGGCAATCTTTACACCAAAACCAATCACCATCAATGCCCCGCCAATCAATAGATAGGGAGAAGGAGCATTGATAGACATTCTCAACATTTCGAAATTTAAGGTTCCTGTTTCAAGAAAAACCAGCGCAATCCCAAACACGACCATCATTGATCCGGTCGCACTTTGAACAAGGTATTTCACCCCAGCTTCTAGTGACGCGGGTTGATCTTTGTAAAATGCAACCAGAACGATTGAACTGATCGTCATAATTTCGAACCATACCCATAAATTGAAAAGGTCTAAAGCACATCCCAATCCATTAATAGCGCCTATCATTATGACCAATAATGCATAAAACTTCTCTTGACCTGATTCTTTTTTAAGATACGTGAATGAATAAATTGTTACCAGACTACCCACCACCAAAACCAGCAGAGACAACATCATACTGATCCCATCAAAGCGGAACCAGACTTCACCAAAACTTTGATAATGAGATTGTCCGCTGGAGAAAACATTTCTGATAACTAAATATAAGAAAAATCCTGTGCCCAAAAGCGACAACAATGCCAACCAACGAGCTGGGTTGATTTTATTTTCATTCTTTACATTTCGGGAGAATACTCTCCCAACCAAATAAATGACTGCCGATGATATCATTGGGAACGTTAGCATCCAGGTAAAAGCTGTATTTGCATCCATGTTAGGCTCCTATAATCAAAATACCAAATACAACAACCAGGGCAATCAGAATATAAAGAATATTCCAATTCAGTTTACCTGTTTGAGTAGCTCTGAGGCTTTCGCCCAATCCTTGTGTCGCATCCACTATCAGTTTATTTATCTTCTCAAATCCAAAACTTGCCTGAGCTGTGCTTGCAATTGGTTGTAATGCTCGCTGTATACCAGACAAAGCAGCTCTACCAACCCAGGTCATGATTCCAAGGGCAATGATGGCAAGAGCAATCCAGGTTGCCGGTGCTAGTAAAACATGCTTGAAGAGATGACTCAGATTTATTTCATCAATGCTGTGAATGGGAAGGGAGGTGCTCATCATCTTTGAAAAAGGACCAATCAGTAACCAGGTAGTGATTGCCCCGAATGCCAACGGTGCCAGCGCGATTTTCATGTTCCTTCCAAGTGGATGAACTGTTAATTCCAATTTCTTTTCACCATAAAAAACCATCCAGACACAACGCGCGGTGTAAAGGGCTGTCAGCCCCGCCACAATCAGCATTATGACATAGATCCAGATTGGGTTACCCCGTTCCAGACCGGATTCGAGGATTAATTCTTTGCTCCAAAAACCATTGAAAATCGGTATGCCAGCTAAAGCGAATGCACCAATGATAAATACGATTCTTGCAAAAGGCAGTTCTTTTCCCAAACCACCCATTTCCCGCATATCTCTGGTACCTACCGAATGAATGATTGCTCCGGCCGCCAGGAAAAGTAAAGCTTTGAAGACACTATGGCTGAATAGATGAAATTGAGATGCCAGAATACCACCTGCGCCAACAGCATAAACCATATAACCCAATTGACTGACTGTCGAATATGCCAGTACACGCTTGAGATCATTCGCTACCAGCGCCATGAGAGCCGCTAGTAGAGCGGATAACATCCCAACGATCATGACTGACAATGTCCACCCGGGAACATCTTTGAATGCGGGGTAGAATCTGGCCAAAAGGTAGACACCAGCGTTTACCATTGTGGCTGCATGAATTAAAGCACTGATCGGAGAGGGAGCTTCCATTGCATCCGGGAGCCAGGTTTGAAAAGGAAATTGAGCAGATTTGGCAGCAGCCGCAATCAACATTGCAAACGCCAGGATGGTTAATATGTTGCCCGGCAAAAGCGATGGGTTTGAAATGAAAATATTGATATCAAAACTTCCTGTATAGGCATACAACAATGCTGCTGCCAGTAGAAGACCCACCCCACCAACCTGGGTCATAATCAACGCTTTCATACCGCCTGCCACCGCTTTTGGATCATCATTATAAAAAGATATCAATACATAAGAACATAAAGCAGTGATTTCCCAGAAAATGAACATTAATAAAAGATTGCTGGTCAGTACCAAACCGGCCATGGCACCGATGAAGAAAAGTACGAAGGAATAATATCTTCCTAATTGAGAATCACCATGCATGTAATCAACTGAAAATATGACTGCCAGAGCGCCAATAACCGTGGCCACGATCGCAAGAAACAACCCTAACCCATCAGTTACAAAGGAAAAATTCCCAAAAGAACTGCCCATTTCGAAGGAAAGAATTGTGCCACTTTTATATGCCCACAACATCGAAACCGAAGATATCGCGGCAATCACTGAAAAAATAACGGCAATGATATGTTGAATCTTCTCATGACGATTGCCAATTAACCAAACAACCAAAGCGCCAATCCAGGGTACCAGGATTGTAATCATTACCAGAGGTTCTATTTGCAGCATCTGATCACCTCTTCAACTTTGATATGTCAGCAATATCCAGGCTGCCAACACTGCGCTTCACCTGAACAGCTAAAGCCAATCCAACCACAGCCACAATCGTGTCAGCCACAATAACCGTCAAAGCCATACTCTGACCCAAACTTGGCTGCCCTCTCATCTGCCCTACAAAAATCAGCGCTAACATCGCGCCTTTGACCATAATCTGTAAACCCACTACCACTCTGATTAAATTTCGGGTAAGCAGAAGGCAATACAAACCCACGCCAAATAATCCAAAGGCAGCAATCATTACAATCATTGGTGTGCTGATATTCATTCTTGAACCTCCTTGTGAAGAACTCTGATGTGATAATCGTCGGTCAAGAGTCTTAACATGCTGACGACCCCGGCAAAAATCATAACAACCTGCAGATACAAATCAGCTTTACGAACCTCCCAAACCATTTTTTGAAATCCTGCATCCTGATTCAAGCCGATAGGCAAATTTAATAAAGGAAGTATTTGCCAACCAATCAATAGAATAGCAACAATTGCCAATATTCTTGCCAGCCATTTTGGAATAAAAGATAAATTGGGAATTGGTTCATCGCCAGCAATATTGATAGCAAAAACGAATAGGACGGTCACAAGTCCTGCTCCCACACTTAATTCAATCACAGCGATTTGATAGGCTCCCAATAAATACATCATAATGGCTACCAGCGCACTGGTCCCTGCCAACCAGATTGCAGACACCAACAATCTTTTATCACGTACAGCTTGGAAAGCACAAATGAGGATCCCCAACAGGATGATGACATGCAGCATAAAGATCTCCTTCTAATTCAATTTGGGGTAAGGTTAACCTACCTTGTTATACATCATTAATAATGATTTGTCATGTGAAAATAATCACAAATATTTAAACTTTTAAGAACATTGTCACTAAAATTTTGCAAATCAACATCTTTTAATGAAAAAAAAAGCAGGTGACTAGCCTGCATCTGCTGTTTATATTTAAAAAAACCGTCTCGGTTTATCATATATGGGCCTGTCTTTAGATGAGCATATGCTCATCTAAAGACAGGCCAATCTCTATTTATGGGGATATGACGAAAAATCTAATAATATTAAGCTAGTTGTTTTTGTTGCTGAAGTTCAATTACAATTTTTTCCTGATCAACTGGCAAGCGATCAACACGCACACCGATAGCGTTATAGATTGCATTGGTGATAGCAGGGATGGTTGGAATTAAGCAAATTTCGCCAATTCCCTTTGCGCCATAAGGGCCATCAGCGGAGGGGTGCTCGACAATAAAGGAGGTAATCTCGGGAGTGTAATAGATTGATGGGATGCGATACTTCGCCAAACGGTCAGTAATTACCATACCCTCTTCCAGAACAAAATCCTCAACCAATGCATGACCAATTCCCATGACAATACCACCTTCCACCTGGCCTTTCAGTCCTAATGGATTGATGGCAAACCCGACATCATTAGCCACAATAACCTCAGGTACTGTTACCTCGCCTGTAATCGTGTTCACCTCAACCAATGCTGCTTGCGCTGCAAAGGAGAAAGCAACATGCATATCGCCTCCCTGTCCTAATGGTTTAGTCTCTGGAGCCCAATAAGTATATGCCACCTTCGGGATCAAGCCATCTTTGCGAAGATTTTGTGAAATGGTTGAAAGTTGGATTTCCTGCCTATCAATTTGTGCTAATCCTTCTTTGAATTCAATTTTTTCTGGTGAAATATCGTAGCGTTCTGCCAGTTCTGATGTCAGCAAATCACGCATTGCTCTGGAAGCAAATTTAACAGCATTTCCTGTCACATAGGTTTGACGTGAAGCGGTCGTCGGGCCACCATCGGGGGTAAGATCAGTATCCGATAGTAATATTTGTACATGATCAGTATCCTGTCCTAATTCTTCAGCAACGATTAATTGTAAAACGGTAGGCAAGCCTTGCCCTAATTCTGCGGAAGCAGATCGTACTTCAAATTTCCCGTCTGGTAATAGTTCAATTTCTGCACCAGCTTTATCAGGAGCTCCCCCACCCAAACCGGTGTTTTTATAAGCCACAGCAAACCCCCAGGCTCTGACTGTATTAGGATCTTCCGGGTCTTGAACAGGTTTGAAAGGAAATGGTCCCGCTTTTTCATGCAAGGCTTTCTCAACTTTTTCAATACACTCGAGTAAACCAACACTATCTCGTAATTCCTGGCCGGTGTTGGTTACACTGCCCACATGCAGAGCATTTTTCCTGCGTAATTCAATCGGATCCAGCTGTAATCTTTCCGCCAGAGTGTCCATCATTGATTCGACTGCAAACGCTGATTGCATCACACCAAATCCTCGGAAAGCACCAGCTGGAGGATTATTGGTATACATTGCATAGCAGTCAATATCTACATGCGGCACTTCATAAGGCCCGGATGCGTGCGTTGTGGCACGTGTCATCACTTTTTCACCTAAAGAGGCATACGCACCAGTATCTCCATGTAATTCTGTTCGCACTGCCGTCAGTTGACCATCCTTTTTCGCGCCCACTTTGATATCAATCTGGGTTGCATGCCGCTTCGGATGGACAATTAGACTTTCCTGACGATCAAATAATAATTTAACGGGTTTTTTGGTTTTCATGGTTAATAATGCTGCGTGGATTTGCCCGGCGATATCTTCTTTTCCTCCGAATCCGCCACCGATCAGTTGACCAATAATCCTGACCTGATGTTCGGGTAACCCAAGAACGGCTGCAACTTGTTCCCGATCCGAATAGGGAATCTGAGAACCCACAAAAATCTCTAATTTATTCTCATCTGTTAATCGGGCGATACTGCATTCAGGTTCGATAAAAGCATGATCATTTGGATTCGTATAATAGGTGTGTTCAAGAATTACGTCAGCATCGTTAAAACCTTCAGAAACCGACCCTTTATTCACCTGTATATGTTTCAATAGATTACCAGTGTCATGAATCTTCCTGGTTTCAGGATCGTGAGCCTGAACTGCCGATGAGACAACTGGCAATGGATCAAATTTAAATGTGATCAGTTTCAATGCCTGCGAGGCAATTTCTCTCGTATCAGCAGCTACAAGCGCGAGTGCATCACCGACATAACGGATTGGTTCTCCAATATCGATCAGAACTGGCCAGTCTTTGATAAATAAGCCATGCGTTTTTGCATTCAGAACATCTTTAGCGGTTAATACCGCTTTTACACCAGACAAAGCAAGTGCTTCAGAAACATCCAATTCCTTTAAAATACCAGCTGGAATCATGGCGCGTTTTACTCTGGCATGCAACATTCCTTCAAATTGAATGTCATCACTGTAAATGGCTTGCCCGGTAACCTTTGCTATTGCATCGGGACGATGGCTGACCTGCCCCACCATTCTTTTGCTAATCCTGGAGGTAGGTACAATGGGAGGATGAACTGGTTTTCCGGTTACAATCGATTCGGATGCAGCCTGAACAGCGCCTATAATACTGGGGTAGCCTGCACAGCGACACAAAGTATCCTTTAACGCATATTGAATATCCTTAACTTCTGGTGTGGAATTTTTTTCAAGCAAAGCATAACTGGTCATGATCTGACCGGGAATACAAAAACCACATTGGACAGCACCATATTCAATGAATGCATCCTGTAGAGGGTGCAGTACGGTATATGTGTTACCGTTATTTCCAACATTCTTTGCCAATCCTTCTATCGTGGTGATATTTTTACCATGTGCTTTCACGGCAGGATACGAACAGGATAGAACCGGGTCGCCATCAATAACAACCGTACAGGACCCACATTCAGATTCATTGCAGCCTATTTTTGTTCCGGTGAGTCGCAGCCTTTCTCTTAGCAAATCCGATAAAACCTCTCCTTCGATAATGGGGAGGGTATATTCTTTTCCATTTACTGTAATTTCCAAATTTTTCATCTCTTTCATTCTTTCTCTCCAGCCCGCAACCACGCAATCTTCACCACTTTTTCCAGTAAAGCCTGAGCTAAATGATAGCGGTACTCCGCAGTGGCTCTCATCCTGCTGGTTCTAAATTTTACTGATTCCAAAATGGTGGTTTTTGCCCTGGCAATTGTTTCTTCATTCAGTTCGTTGCCACGAAATACGTCCTCCACCTGCATGGCGCGCGTTGGGATCGGCCCTGAAGGTCCAAAAGCGATCCGAATGTCGCTGATCACTGGTCCCTTTCTACGCAGCCAGATCGCAAGATTTAAGATCGGTAAGGCGACACCTTGCGGGCGCATGACCCGGTCAAAGGCTGATCCTTCTCCCGATCTCCGAATAGGGAATTCAAAACCAACTAAAATCTCACCATTTGCCAGCGCTGATTTGCCCGGCCCGATAAACAATTCCAGGATGTTTTTCTTTATGTACCCGGCAGGTGAGTACGTGATTGCAGTTGCATTCATTGCCACCAGTGAGATCATCCCATCGGCAGCCGGCAAAGAGTGCGCCACATTACCGCCCAAGGTGGCAGAATTTCTTACCTGTGGTCCACCAATCAAACCGGTGGCTTCAGAAACTGCAATTGCATGTTCCTTGATGATTGCTGAGTGAGTAATCTGACTGACCGGTACTGCGGCTCCTATAAAAATCCGATCTTCTATTACAGATAACTCTCTCATTTCATCAATATGATTGAGATCAATCAAGGTTTGCATGGAAGGATGGCTGCCTTGTTGAATTTCCAGCAATAAATCCGTACCACCAGAAACAAAGCGCACGGGTTGTTGTGCTTGATGGTAGGCTTCGACCGCTTCAGGTAAACTATACGCTAATTGGTAATCTTTCCAGATTGTCATTATTCGGTGGTTCCTTTCGTTTGGCGGCACTTTTCGACGGTTTCCAGGAACCGACGCCGGTCTATCATCAAAAACCGACCACCGAATCAATCAATTATTTGTTTGTTTTTACGATATTCTGTATTATATCGATTTTATTTCATAAATACAATAACCCGTAAATTCTTTAACCGACAAACTGAACGTCAAAAACCATCTTTATCCATAACTTTCAACAGTCCAGAAATTGCATATTTTCTTCCTTCGCGGTATACTGCGTGCTACTTGAAAGAATAAGGATGACATGCAGCCAACAATAAGAAAAATTAGTGAGTGGGATATCGATCTAACCAACATAATTCGCTTAAACCCTTCTTCCAGGTTGATCTGGCGCCTGTCAACAATCATCGCTCATTCTGGCGATTCCTGGTATTGTTTGACTGTCTTATTGGTAATTTGGTTATTTGCAAAAAATGAGTGGCGTGCCATCACAGCAGCTATGGGTTTGGGGACTTTTATTCTCGCGTTTGTGGTCTTATTACTAAAATTTTCCATTCGCCGAAAGCGGCCAGTCGGAGAATGGGGTGGAATTTATCGCAGCACCGATCCTCACTCTTTTCCCTCCGGACATGCCACCCGTGTCTTCTTTCTGGCTTCAATGGCCTGGAGTATTGCTCCCCTTTGGTTTGCAATTTTCCTCACCATATGGGCTCCATGGGTCGCTTTATCACGAATTCAAACAGGTCTCCATTATTTATCTGATGTGGTGGCAGGTGGTATTTTGGGTTGGATATTAGGGAAGTTGGTGCTCCTACTAATCCCTACCATGACACTATGGTTCCCCTGGGCTTTTTAATCGCTTAGTGACCCTGGAAGTTTGGCAAGATATGCTCTGCAAAATGGATGAGTCCATCTAAATCGTCCAAGTCAATCCATTGCAGCATGATCTCATCCAGGCCTGTTTGTTTGTAATCAAATAATCGATCAATGACCTGTTGCGGAGACCCAACTACGATTCCTCTTTCAGACATCTCTTTGGCATCTCTCCCGTTCAATTTTTTAATGATTGATTCTTCGTTACGCCCATAGGTTAAATTTGTCATCAGCGATCGGCGAACATGCTTCGGATTCTTACCATTTTCCAGGAGCATCTGATCCAACTGAGAATTCTTTGCCCTTAGAATTTCAGGTGTAAGAAAAATGGCATTCCATTCATTGGCGAACTTAACCACCAATGGAAGTGTGTATTTTTCTCCATTTCCTCCAATTAAAATTTCAGGACCGTTAATGCGTTGTGGTCGAGGTAGAAGGAAAGCTTCTTTGAGATGAAAATAGACACCGTCCAGCGTTACTGGATCGTTAGATTGCAGCAGATTTGTAATAATAAAAACACCCTCTTCGAATCTTTTAAATCTTTCTTTTACCTCTAATAAGTCGAACCCATACATTTGATGTTCTCTGGCCTGCCATCCTGCGCCTAAGCCCAATTTTAACCTTCCTATGGATAAATCATCGACAGCGGATGCCATTCTGGCGGTAAAAACAGGGTTTCTGAACGAGGTGGGCGTAACCAGAGGACCAAATTTAAACCTTTTGGTTGTGGTTGCCAGATAGGTCAATGACGTCCATAATTCCAAAGAATCTTTATCCGGAGGATTGGCATTGGTGAAATGGTCCGAGCGATACAATCCGTAGAAGCCATAAGATTCAACAACTTCAACAATTTTTTTCCAATTGCTCCAATTCAAACCATTTTGACCTTCAATCATGATGGATATCTTCATGAAACTTCCTCTCTACTTCGGCAAAATTCTCAAAATTTGGTGGCCGATTGCCCCATGATAATCAACATGTAATTCCTGCTCCGCAGTATTCATTTCCCATTTTCCATTTTCAAATTCTATACGGAAGCCTCTGGGATACTGAAAATCAGGAATGAATACAACTAATTCCCCATCATTCTCATCTTCAAATAATAACGTGTATTCTTTTCTTCGAAAATCAAAGGATTGCTTTATTGGATTTCCGCTGAGAATCCTTAAATACGGTCGGATAATGGGATTTAATGCGCGGCCTCCAGAATAAATATTGCCTGGATCTGCCTGTTGATCCCGACTGAAGATGGATAGGTCTTCATCGTTCCACAAATCGCCCCGTTCATTGGTATTATCAAAGGTGTAATTCCAGATTGTTGAGTCCAAAAACAATTCCTCGATAATTTGGTAATAAAGATCCAGTGCTTCTGATTGAGAGGAATAATCCCCACTTTTATAAGCGCGCTTATTGTTAAGATCGAATGGAACTCCAAACTCTCCAATCACCGTAGGAACGTTACCTAACTTAGTGAATGAATCATTTTTGATCCGATTCAATTGCTGAAAAAACGCTTTGCGGACATTCCTCTTTCCATATACAATCTTCATTCGATCCGTATCCAGCGTGAAGTTGGGATTGAAATTTTTGGTCAGCAATGTGACACCATCATACCAATGGGTGGAATTCACAATTTCTTGTGCATCCTCGTCAGTCCATGCAGGCAAAGGAAATTCCGGAACGCCTTCAATAAAAATAATTGCATCCTCATCCACTTTTCGAACGGCTGCAGAAAAACGATTGATAAACGGTTTTAGATAATTACTGGAAAAATCAACCGGCTCCCCGTTTACCTCTGAGAAATAATAAGGATTTATCAACACCGGGTTATTCTTATCATCTGTCGTCCAGACGCCTTCTCCTTTCCACAAGCATTCTGTTCCAGTCTGCCAGGCCCGGACTTCCTTTTGATTAATCATTTTCCATCCGGTCAGTCTGAGCCCTAACATGCGAATTTTCCAGATTTCAACTTCCTGTTGCCTGCCATCTCCTAATAAAATTGATTGCCAGGGAGTCGGCATTTCTCCTAGTTTAAGTTGGCTATGAATTTCTCGCAGATCAGGAAGGCCAATCCACCCATTAGAAGGTTCATTAAGTGAGTCATACCCGATGACATGCTCATATTTTTCGAGTCTTTCAACAATTTGTAAAATGGATTTGATATAGTGATCTTGCAGATAGTCTTGAATTTGAACTCCAGCAATATGGAAATTAGGTGCAAAATCTTTCCCTCCAAAAAATAAAGTGAACATAGTTGCAGCAGCAAGTTTCTGATAATTGGTGGACCATATCATCCGGGGGTAAGGATCCCCATGGACGTTATGAACAATTGCAGCACCACTGGGATTAATTTTCTTAATATCAAATCCAGCTAATTCCAATGTCCATCCGGGAGCACCATCTCCACCAGTAAATCTACTCCAGACATCTTGATGTGGATCAATAAAAATTGTAAAACCATAATCGCCCGCTTTTTTTACAATTTCTTCGAAATAGTCCAGATACTCTTCATCATAAATGCCTGGCCCACAATGTTCTATGGCTTCCCAAGTGGTTAATAATCTCAAGAAATTAAATCCCCATTTTTTGAGCCTTTGGAAATGTTCGTCAGCTTGAGATAAAGGGAATGGTCGTCCTACAAATGAGACATTTAAGTGATCAAAAAATCCATCTTTTTTATAGGTGGCGCCGTCTGGTACCACCGGTATCTTGCTACTACCACCTAAATTTACACCCCGGAAAAACACTTTACGGTTATGACTATCGATAAAATATTGTGCATTGGTTTCAATTTTTTTCATAATTCACCTATTTGTATATTATATGGGAAATTTGAAATATTAAGAAATGCCTACATCTATTCTTAGAATATGGATCGTACCAATAAGCATCCCCATCAACCAAACTATCGAATCATCACCGTTTTCTTATATTCGTAATTGACCAAATTAAGTGCTTCGAGTATGCTTAATGCTGGGAGTGGTTAGGTCCCGGTGGGCTTCCCGGTCTTCAAAATCGGTGGCGGGTTGTTATGCAGGCCGCGGTGGGTTCGACTCCCATCCATTCCCGCCTGTAAACAAAGACATGGCGCAGAGCGTGTCTTTTTTACATTAAGTGGCATTCCTTTTTGAAAGGGATTAGAATGGAATCAGGATTAAAAATGGACACTCATTCATACCTCGAAAATGATTTACAACCACTCCATGATTTTATAAGGAGTTATATGCTCGTCGAAAGTATTACGACTGGCAGAAAAGAAGATAAGTGGCAGGTTCGCTACATCGGTAATTTAAAGACGCCGGAACAAAGTGAAACTACATTTGACCTGATTGAAAAAAGAGCAAAAAATTATAAGTTTTCCATCTTACTAACAGAGGAAAATAACAAACATGTCCTCTATCTTCTGGATGAGTTTCCATCTGCAAAGAAATCCAACCCAAGAACCAATCTGATACTTTTTATAATTACAATGATCAGCGTTCTGGTAACAGGTGGTATTTTTTCCACACCAACACTACCGGAAGAATTTAATCTTCAAGCAATCTTGTTAATCGCGAAAAATGGCTGGCCATTTGCCATATCCATTCTGGCCATTCTTGGTGCCCATGAGATGGGACATTACATTGCCGGCAGAAAACATGATGTGAATGTTACCTTGCCTTATTTCATTCCATTACCAATCATCAGCCCGTTCGGTACAATGGGTGCATTTATCAATATGAAAAGCATCCCCAAAAATAAAAAACAATTATTTGATATTGCGATCGCGGGACCTCTTAGCGGCATTATTGTTGCAATTCCAATTATCATTTTGGGGTTGTCAATGTCTCACGTGGAAATGCTGCCTGCACAAATTCCTGCCGGTAGTGGCCTTCAAATGGAAGGGAATTCATTGCTCTATCTGGGGTTAAAATATCTTGTTTTCGGTGAACTGTTACCCAATCCTCAGTCATTCGCCGGATTGCATCCGGTTATCTTCTGGTTACGCTATTTTTTCACCGGTCAACCATTTCCATTTGGCGGTTATGACGTCATGATCCATCCAGTCGCATGGGCAGGCTGGGCAGGCATTTTAGTCACTGCTTTAAATTTGATTCCAATTGGACAATTAGATGGCGGGCATGTGTTAACATCCGTTTTAGGCAGAAAAGCCAGAAAATTGACCCCAGTTTTTCTGGTCATCATGGGGCTTCTGGGATTTGCATGGTCCGGGTGGTGGTTTTGGGCGTTCTTATTGCTATTTTTGAATCAGGTTCCCTCACAAATGAAAGATTCCGTTACCCCATTAGATCCCACCAGAAAAAAATTATCGATTCTGATGTTGGTTTTATTTATCCTTGTATTTACCCCCGTCCCGCTGGTAATTTTAATGGGTTAAGCTAACATTGTATGGATTGTTTTTCCGTCTAAATTAACAAATTTTCCCATCGCCTGAACGGTCAAACATGAGTGCGCTGGAAAAACACACACCAGACTACCTGGTCTTATTTCTTCAGGGATTCCTTCTGGAAACACAGCCACACCATGTTCCTGTGAGAGAGAGCGCAGATAGCCCAGTATTTGTTGATCCTCCCATCCAGATCCATTTTTTGTGGGTAAGGTAACCAGACCATAAGCATTTTGAATCGCTCCCCAGGTATGGGTATCCTTTGAGAGATGAATGGCACCTCCATACAGAACCAATTCGTTCTCTGCTCGATGGACAGCGACCACCGGACAGACTAATGCTACTGCTATTTCTTCCAACCGGCAAACACCTGCTTGAAATTGTTGTATATCATAAAATAGAAAATTTCCAGGGCGAAGTTCGTCGACATTTTTAAAGTCTTCCACCAATCTCGAAGAAGGTGTATCACCCACAGAAATTTCTAAATTTGAAAATCCGTGTTGGTTCAGTTGGTTCCGGATTTCAAACAATATTTTGACCGACTGATCGTATACTGCCGTTATTTCTTCGATTGTTTTATAGCGGTAGGTATGACCCGCATGCGTGATCAGCCCTTTCATCTTGATTTTTTTACTATTTTCGATTTCTTTCGCTGTGATTAGGATTTCTTCGAATTGATTGGCCTTCAGCCCACAGCGGTCCGCCCCAGTGTTGATCTTTATCCACCCAGAGACCTGATTGGATAGGTGCCTATCAATGAATGTCACTGTATTGGAATCCTCAAATAACAGCGAAAGGTATACTTTTCTCGACAACTTAACAATCTCTTCCATCTGCAATATGTTGGCAGGAAAAGCGATAAAAATATCATCCCAGCCATATTCTGCAAAGTACCTAGCCATATCGATGGATGAGACAGTAATTTTTTTGATCCCAATTTCTCGAAACCATTCTCCGATTTCCGCAGACTGGTGGGTTTTAAAATGCGGTCGAAACTCAACACCTTGCGAAAATATTTTGTCATTGATTAAAGCAAGGTTTTTCCTGGCTTTTTTTTCATCAATGAGTAAAGTTGGTTTTTGCACACTGGAAAAAACTGTCAATTTCGTGCTCCTGTCAGGGTAAATATCCAAAATAGATTAAATGACCATAGGCAAAATGAATAATTCCGTTTGGATTTACCGTGAAAGCGGTTAGTTGACTGGATTCGTCCAGATTTGATTTCTGACTCTCAATATTTGGACTGATTTGTTGTTGTAAATTGAGAGCCATACTGAAGTGATAAATTGCCTGGTTACCCATATCCAAAAAATAAATAGAAGGGTCAGGCGGCAGGGTTACAATAACCTGAGAAAGCTCAGATCCAGGTAAAACACTGAAATTCTCCCTGGTTTTCCCATCGACAATTAATCCGTACCCAATGTTGTTTTCACAGGTAAACTGGTTCAGGTTACAGCGAGTTAATTGTCCACTGGCATGAACCAGGAATAATTCCTCCTGGTTAACAGTAATATCAAGAGAATTTGCTAAATTTTCAGGGATATTACCAGAAAATAAACTTTCAGGAACTTGATCAAAAGCATACTCATTAGATGAATAACGGTAGATATCTCTCGTTTTATCCCCGGCATCCAGAACATATAGACTATATCCATTAAATGCAAGCGCTTTAATTTCACCCCAGTTCGTATCCGACCTCCTCAGCTCAACAGCAATTGGATCACTGCCCGGGATACACATAATCAGATTCCCGCGTGTATCAATCCCCATTAAAGTCGTATTGAGTTTATTTGGATAGTTAACGGGCTCTATGTCAATTAAGGCATCAACGATAACCTCACCAAATTTTCCCGGACCACAAACGAATGAATTGTCAATGACATAATCCGGTCGGGTGGCGATCATTCTGATGACTCTACCAGTACCAGAATCCAATGCATATACATCACCATTCGTATTCGTTCCCATCCGACTGATTTTTATTCGTTTATCCAATCCTCCAAAGATGGTAGGTTGAATTTCAATCCTGGTCACATCCTGAAGATCATCCAATTCTGCCTGAATAAATTTCTTTATCTCGGTTGTTGATTCTGATTTGCCGAAGCTTTCTGATTCAGTGACCAATCTTAAGGCTTCCTGATACATCAAAATTTGATTGTTGACATCGGTTTCATCAAGAGCATCACTGATTAATAAATTTGCATTGGCGATTAATTCCCTCTGTTGTGATCCAACTCCACTCTGCATATAAACCGTGATGCCAATCGCAGAAACAAACACAGCAGCCAGAATAGCGATCATCAACATCGAAAATGAAGATAAAGAATCAGGGTCTTTTTCATTTTTGAAATCACCAGATGGCCTGATAAGTTTCAATAGTCCTTTTGTTAACGTGGTTTTAAATTTCCCGTATTGATCGTTGAGGTTGTGGAAAAATTTTCGAACACTGAACAGAAATATTGCGAATGTATTTGATTTTTTGCGATCGATTTTCTTTTTTGGTTCTTTTGGCTGCCGATTGGTATTGGTTTCCCAAACTTCTCCACTAATATAAATACCTTCCGTAGACTGATCCTCACTATTTTCGGAATGGAAATCAGGTTGGTTGTTAAATTGGTTATCGAAACGATTTGATTGGTCTTGTTCCGAAATTTGCAGCGAATCTATGGATTCTCTGCTAATTTCTTCAGATACCTCCTGAGATTTAAAAATCGATTCAGCGTTTGTGTCGTCTTCCAATGATTGATAAGTGGTTTCAATTGGTGATAAAGGTTTATCGTCAAAACCATCTTCAATTTGGCTTACTGGCTCTTCGATTGAACCCACAGAGGTCTGTAGTGGTGGTGTTCCTCCTCCATCTTCATTTTCTGAAGAAGAAAATTCAGCTGAATCAAGTTTTAATTGGTGAACACTCCCATCCCCACTTCGGAATTGAATGATGACTGCTTCGAAATCATCCTGGCTCAACTGCATAAGCGACCTTCTTAGCTGACTGATAGAAAGTCTTTCGTCACCCAATAGCGCCTCTTTGGTCCAGGTTTTAGGTGTTTTTGTGGAAAGGATCAGGCGATCACTTTCATTTATCTTCGAATGGAAAAATCGAATTTTAATGCTCTTACCAACCCCAATCCCCTCCACACCGTGGGTTCTATCCTCAAATTTTTCAACTCTCGTTCTTGTTAAATGATAAGATGTTGCTCCGCCAGACTGGACAAAATACACATCCTCTTTATTGAGCACAACCAGGTGAAGAGAGCCCAGGATCGGTGTCTTTTGGGGATTTTTAATATTCAACCGACTGAGGTCATTATTAAAAAATTCACTGGCAATTTTTGCAGCGGTCGTAATCGGCCCTTTTGTTTTATAATATTGATCGCTGGCCTTTGAGACCATTTGATTGATTGTGTCGGTTTCATCATCGGATAATTTTTTAAAAGGGGAAAAACGCATGACAATGATATCTTCTACGCGTGTTCTGGTAGCCTTACGATGTACATTCCCCACAAAATAACCGGTTAAATTTGAATATTCTTCGCGATTGCGGTACCCAAAAGGATATATAAATAGATCAAACAAGATAAAAAAATCCTCTCAATTGGTAAATACGATTAGATTGATTATACAGCCTAATTAAACACAATTTCCTATCGCTCACAGAGCGAAATGAACGTCAAATTATTAAAAGATTTTACTAAATTATAATTATTTGGTTAATATTATCTATAATCAAATTAAAGTGACAAAATTTATATTGTGGAAAGGCCGGGATCTGGTATGACAAATGAAAATAATACCTTCACAGTGGATGTAGGATCTAGGTTAAAAGAACTTCGTGAAGACCGACATATCTCTATGCGAGAACTAGCCAGAAGAAGCGAGTTGTCTGCCAACGCTTTGAGCATGATCGAGAGAAACCTGACTTCTCCATCAGTCAGCACATTGAATAAATTAGCGACTGCCATGGAAATACCGATCACCGCTTTTTTTAGAAAAAATCATGAGAAGCGCGATATTGTATTTTGCAAATCCTCACAGCGCAATCAAGTTTCATTTATAAAAGGATTATGGGAGGGTCTCGGTGGTGATTCTTTTATTGGGAGAATTGAGGCATTTGTGCTCACACTGGAGACTGGAGGTACCAGTGGTCCACATGGCATGCTCCACTCCGGGCATGAATTTGTTTTTTGTTTAAGCGGAAAATTGGAGTATGAGGTGTCTGGTGAAAAATTTGAATTAGAAAGTGGTGATAGTTTAATTTTTGCCTCTCAACTCATGCATCGCTGGCGTAATATTGGCAAGGAACCTTGTTCCGCTGTTATCGTTATCTCTGGCCACGAAGATAATGAAAATCCATCGGAATTTCATCTGGCATCCGCCAAAATTCTAGATAATTTGAAAAATCTGGAGAATGAGCTCAAATCTTAAAATTCGTAAAGATCACATTGCTCTCAAATTTTCTTCTCAATTACAATTTAGACCGTTGGTTACCATTCATTTAGTAATTGTTGAAATTAAATAATTTAGATAATTCTCTTTTTAATCCGCTAAACCCTGATTTGGTTCGTTATCCAGACGTATGCCGTGGCCCCTCACAGTGACCAGGTAATCATGTGTCGGATCGAACACAGCTAATCGATCACGGAGGCGACGAACCAGGGCATCCAGGGCTTGTTCAGAAACACCAATCGCTTTTTCGTCCCCCCAGATGATTGAAATCAAATCACTTCTTGAGACAACCTTGCCTTGTTGCTCATTCAGCGTATGTAAAAGTCTAAATTGAGGCATGCTCAATGGTGGTAATATCTCTATTCCGCCCAACCATACCCGCCGGGAGCGAAAATCCAAATACAATTTTTTTTGATTTTTTTCTGATTGTGGCTCGGGTAAGATGTCCCGGTCTAAAGGCATGGTTGCATCTGAACTTAGAAAGAAAAAGCTTTGAACCAGCGCTATTTGAATGATATCCCCTTCTTCCAGAACAATTGATTCATCAATCAATGTACCATTCAAGTAAGTGCCATTTTTACTTCCCATGTCCTCCAGCAATACACCGTTCGTTTGATAGGTAAATTTCGCGTGAAGTCTGGAGACCTGGCGATCTGGTACGACAATCTCGCAATCAGGATCCCTGCCTACATGAATTTCTGATTTGATATTCCACCGTTGACCCAACAAAGGACCTTTTTGTGCGATTAATATTGGAAATTCAGGAAACAATTCTTCCATCAAATTCTCATTCTCTCAGGATTTTTTCTTCAACCTTTGGTAAAACCTATTGATAACAATTTGATTAACCCTATTTAATTGGTAAATCGATTAAGGTATAATATATCAAATAAACGCCGAAATGTAAAAAATCGCTAGGAACAATTTTATAGGAGAAGAAAATGCCGCTCCCGTTGAAAACGGGGGATGTATTGCGTGGTCGTTATCGCATCCAGAAAATCATCGGACAAGGTGGTTCTGGATCAATTTATCTCGCAGATGATTTACGATTATCCGGCCGACAATGCGCCCTGAAAGAAGTTGAACACAACTCGAACCTCGCGGAAGATTTGATCAAAGAAGCTCGCGACCAATTCTTTCGTGAAGCAACCGTATTGGCAAGATTGGATCATCCAAACTTACCAAAAGTGTCTGACTTCTTCTCCACCGGTGTGAGAGATTATCTGGTGATGGATTATGTCCCCGGTGAAGACTTACGCACAATTATGTTAAAAGCGAAACAAAAGAATCAATTTTTACCAGAAATTGACGTAATGAGCTGGATTTCTCAATTGTGCGATGCTTTGATTTTTTTACATGATCAGGAAACACCCATTCTTCACAGAGATATTAAACCCAGTAATCTTAAGCTAACTCCCAGTGGCCTTTTGAAACTAGTTGATTTTGGTCTGGTAAAAATAGCTGCACCGGGTGAAGTAACCATAACAATCGTTCAAGGTCAGGGCACAGCTTTATACACGCCACTGGAACAATATGGTGGCGATCAAGGGCATACCGATGTTCGCAGCGACATTTTTTCCATGGGGTCTACGATGTATCATCTCTTAACCAACACCCCGCCCACAGATGCCCGCCAACGGTTCTTAAACCCCGAATCGCTAAAACCCCCTCGGTCGATCAATCCAGAAATTAGTTCTCGTACAGAGAAATGCATGTTATGGGCTATGAATTTACACCCTGATGAACGTCCTGAAGGTGTTAGTGTTTTTCGTCAAACTTTATTTGGCGATCGATCAATTCCCTTACGTCCCATGAATAAAAAAATTACCTTTCAGGAAATTATCAGAATGAATCCTGAACAAACCTTGCTCTACTCAGCAATTTTGATTTTTATTCTCAGTTTTTTGCTGACAGTTGGAAAATAATCAGGATTTTCTCAAATCCATTCTTCCTCTGATATACCAGATCCATCCGACAAACCAACCCACTACCCCACCCAGGATTGAAACCGCCATTAAATCAATGGGGTTAAGTGACAAAGTCCACTCAAATCTCAGGATTGTTTGGAAACTGATCAATACATAGGCAAGCATCCCCCCC
>SWCG01000693.1_pt1 | contig 97415 bp, 97 predicted proteins | sample 4690071 | NCBI WGS metagenome assembly SWCG01 (sample SAMN10267281, study PRJNA491770) | bioreactor metagenome | isolation source: DHS bioreactor inoculated with subseafloor sediment | place: Japan: off Shimokita Peninsula | collected 2012-10 | reverse complement strand
CTTGCAAATGCTGGATACGCTTCCGTGAAAAACTGAAACGCTCTAGCGTGTACACGTGATCGGCTCTTTTCCGCTGACCATCCAGAGAGCATCGCGCCCGTCGAGAACCACCGCATAAAGCGCCTCGCCAAACCGTTCGTTCTGCCCTGGCGGCGCCGGCGGCAACTCAAGGTCGATGCCGCGCGGACTATGGACGCTCAACAGCGATCCTCTCCGCTCCAGCGTCATCTGCATTTCTTCCTCGCAGCGATAGGTAACCGGCCCCGAAAAGGCCGCGGCGCCTGTTTTCCCCTGCTCCGAGGGTTTGTTGCCCTCCGTGGCACACCCTGAAACCAGGGCCATGGCTGCGAGCGCCAGCACCGCCCCCGGCACTAAGCCGGAAATGCGTTTTCGCCTGCGCATGCCTGAACCCGGCATACCGGCCTACCGTTCCTTGTCGCGCGCTTCTCCAGCGCCGGTCTCGAAGCGGATGACATGGCTCGTCCAGTCAGCCGGCGCGGCCACCGTCTCATACAATTTGCGGCCGTCTTCCGGCTGGCGTGGCGCATTGAGCGCAAGTCTTGTCCAGCCGCGCTCTTCCGCCTGGTCGGCGATCACATCCACAAGCGCCTTGCCGATACCCTTGCGGCGGTGCGCATGGTGCACATAAAGATGGTCGACGAGCCCATAGCGCATGCCCGAAACCGGATCCGGCAGATCGTAATAGACAGCGAAGCAGACAAGCTCGCCATCGAGCCGCGCCCCGACGATTTCCGCCGCGCGATCCTGCAACAGGGTCTCGGCGTAATATTCGTCCGGCCGGCGCGGCGCGCCGCGCTTCAGCGACTGGGTGTAAGCGGCCAGAAGCGGCGCCAGAAGATGCGCATCCTTGAGGCGCAGCGGTTGAATGTCGATCTGATGATTCTCGCCCATGCGTCACCCATCCTCGATATTAACCATGTCTGTCAATCGGCATGTTCAGGCATCATGCTCCGCGTGACAAAGGTTAAGAAAGTCTTAATTTAGAGAAATCGAGGAGGCCACGAGGATTGTAAAGGAGCATGGCGCGATGCCTTTGAAATCTCTGATCGTGGCGGCGGCGCTTGCCGCGGCAATGGCCATGCCGGCAGCGGCCGGCGGGCTTACGGGTGAACGCGTCTACGCGGATGCCTACGGAAACCTGGTGATCCACAGCCGTACCGGCTACAAGCGGATCCTTGTCGGACGCGGCTATATGGCCGAAGATTATGCCGATCTTGGCATCGAGAGCCCCCGCGTCGCCTATCTGGAACGCCGCAATGGCGAGCTTTACGTTCGTCGGGCCCGCCCGTGCAGCGAGGGCGTCCTCGTCAAGGGGCGCAGCTATATGTACGGCCTTCCGGATGGCGCTCTGCCGGTATTGACCGCCCCTTGCCGCTGACCGGACAACCCGATGCAGACCATCGAGAATACGCAGGCGGAACAGGCCGGCAGCCCGCCCAGGCGCGACATTAGGCAGCGCTTCCGCTGGAAAGGCGACGCAACGCTGATCGAGGCCGCCCTCGTCGGTGCGCTGATCGGCGCGACGGTCGTGCTCGGCATGTCACTGCGCGATCTGGTGGATCGTCGCGGAGGGCTCTGGCCCTCGGAGCCAACCCGGCCCATTGCGGAAATCCCGGTGGAGAAACCGGCAGCAGAGCGTCTTCCTTCCGCCGCATCCCACCCGCTTCGATGGCTGCCTGTCACGCGGGACGCAATGAAGTTGTCCTTCGAGCCCGGCGGGAAGCTGGTTGTCTCCGGCACGATCGAACAGGGTGCAGCGGGCAGATTCCGCGAGGAGCTAGAAATCCGTGGCCGCGCAATCGGGACGATTGTGCTCGATTCACCTGGGGGCTCCCTGGGCGACGCCATGGCCATGGCCCGGCTCATCCGTGACCATGGTCTCGCGACGCGCGTTGCAGCCGGCGGCATTTGCGCGTCGTCCTGCCCGCTTGTTCTGGCCGGCGGGGTCAAGCGGACAGTGGAAGACGGAGCCTCCATCAGCGTCCATCAGTTTTACGCCGCCCATGTTCAGGAAACCCCGGCCCAAGCCATGGCCGATGCCCAGCTCGTGACAGCGCGCATATCCCGCCATCTCTCGGCCATGGGCGTCGATCCGGCCCTGTGGCTGCACGCGCTCGACACGCCACCGCAGCGTCTTTACCGCCTGACAGGCGAGGAATTGCGGGCCTACAGGCTGACGACCAGTCTCTAGACCGGTTCATCTTCCGTGCTACGGGGAGATGTCGGCGGCTTTCCGCTTCAAGCTATTGAGAGCCATCACGGGCTTTCCCCGCTCTCATCGGCCCTGTATTCCAGAATATCGCCCGGCTGGCAGTCCAGAACCTGGCAGATCTTTTCCAGCGTCTCGAAGCGAACGCCCCGCACCTTGCCGGATTTGAGCAGGGAAACATTCTGCTCGGTAATTCCGATCTGCTCCGCCAGTTCCTTCGAACGCATCTTGCGCCGGGCCAGCATGACATCGAGATTGACGACGATAGCCATGGCTCAGATGAAACCCTTCTGGTCTGCGCGCACTTCGGCCGCCACGGTTATCAGGCGGCTCGTCATATACATGATCGAAGCAATCAGCAGCGCCAGCAGTTCCGAGCTGCCGACACCCACTGCGAGCATCTTCTGCCCGGGCGGATTGCCCAGCGTCAAGAGCAGGATAACGGCGGTTTGCAGCACGATACTGCCTCCGGCAACCGCCACAAAGGAAAGGCCGGCCCGTCGCATCCAAAGGGCCGAATCCCCCGAAAGAGGTTCTTCGGCGGCGAATGCGCCGAACATGCGCCAGACGCAATAAAGCGCGGCGACGAACAGCCCAAGCTGCACCAGCATCAACACTACCGTTACGCCGATCGAGGACGAGGTAAGCGTGATCGGCCCGTCGATGGAAAGGCTCTGACGCAACACCCCTTCAAAGCCCGCCTTGTCAGAAAACGAGCCCAATATCACCCAGCAGGCGGCGACAAAAAGAACGCCCGTGAAGACGAGCACGATATTTTGCATGAGGCGGCTCAAGCGGCGCAAGCGCTCCATATCAGCCATAAGATTCTCCTGTTGCATCTAAAAATTACTGTATTACGATAATTAATTATCCGATATCAGTTAGATTGCAAGAGAGATTCCATGCCACGTCCCGTTTTTTCCAAACGCATGCTCGCATTTCTGTGCCCGCTGGCCCTGTGCGCCTGCATGACCGCCAATCCACGGGCGCTTTACGAGCTTTCCCGCTTTGACCCTTTCAACGCGGAGCCCGACGCCATTGGCATAGCCGTGAAAACCGACCGGAACCTGCGCGTGCAGACGGGGGATGTCGAATTGCGCGTCGCCCTGGAAAGCGAAAAACCCGAACAGGCCTTCGACGAACGTTTCATTCTTGCCGTGGACGGTAGCGCAGCGCCCGGAACCCTCGCAGGCGAGATCAAGCCCGACGATCACGTTCTGGCAGCAGCGATTGCACCGCAGGATTATGCCCGCTTCAGAATGGTTCAGGAGAAAGCGCGCACTGCGCGCGCGCAAAACGCGACAAAGGGCAAGGGCACTCTGTCCATATCCGTCAACGGGCTGTGCAGGACGGCCCCTCTGTCATCCGCAAAACCAACGGTGCGGAGCTATATGCGCACGGCGGCGAACGGGGATTTCTTCCCGTTAAGCGGAGAAATGCCTTTGTCGGAGGTTTTCGGAAAAGCCAGGCCTTCAGCCACGGAAGTTCCCCTCTGCGAGGAGATCCGCCCGCATTAGGGTATTCCCAGCCAGGTGGAAACGCCTGACGCCCGCTTAAATGCAAAGCCGAGAAGATAGCGCGCCGATACGAAATCGGGAGGGAGGGAGCCTTGTACCGGCCCAGCCATCCGCATGAACGTTACAGCCCGGCCAGGGCCGGGCTGTAACAAATCTGGATCAGCTCTGCGGCCACTCGCGGATATCCACGAAATGACCGGTGATGGCGGCAGCGGCCGCCATGGCAGGCGACACGAGATGTGTGCGGCCCTTGAAGCCCTGACGGCCCTCGAAATTGCGGTTCGAGGTGGAAGCGCAGCGCTCGCCCGGCTTCAGCCGGTCGTCATTCATGGCAAGGCACATGGAGCACCCCGGTTCGCGCCAGTCGAAACCCGCGGCCTTGAAGATCTTGTCGAGGCCTTCGGCCTCGGCCTGTGCCTTCACGAGACCGGAACCCGGCACGATCATGGCGTTGACCCGATCGTTGACCTTCTTGCCCTCGGCAACCTTGGCAGCGGCGCGCAGGTCCTCGATGCGTCCATTGGTGCATGACCCGATGAAGACGCGATCGATGGCGATGTCGGTGATCTTCGTGCCGGCCGCGAGGCCCATATATTCGAGCGCCCGTTTCTTGGACGTGCGCTTTGTCTCGTCGGCGATATCGTCCGGGTTCGGAACGACGCCCGTGATCGACACCACGTCCTCCGGCGAGGAGCCCCAGGTCACGATCGGGGGTAAATTGGCCGCGTCGAGCCGCACCACGCGATCGAACTCGGCGCCCTCGTCCGTGTTCAGCGTATCCCAATAGGCGCGGGCCAGGTCCCACGCCTTGCCCTTCGGCGCGCGCGGGCGATCCTTGATATAGGCGTAGGTGGCTTCATCCGGGGCGATCAGGCCGGCGCGCGCGCCCCCTTCGATCGACATGTTGCAGACGGTCATGCGGCCTTCCATGGAAAGCGCGCGAATCGCCTCGCCAGCATATTCCATCACATGGCCGGTGCCGCCGGCAGTGCCGATCTCGCCGATAATCGCGAGGATGATGTCCTTCGCCGTCACGCCCTCCGGCAGCTTGCCGTCCACCTGGATCAGCATGTTCCTGGCGCGGCGCTGGATCAGCGTCTGCGTGGCCAGCACATGCTCGACCTCGGACGTGCCGATGCCGTGCGCCAGCGCGCCGAATGCGCCGTGGGTCGAGGTGTGGCTGTCGCCGCAGACAATGGTCATGCCCGGCAGGGTGAAGCCCTGCTCGGGGCCAACAATGTGCACGATGCCCTGACGCTCGTCATTGGCGTCGTAATACTCGATCCCGAAATCGGCGGCATTCCTGGCGAGCGCATCCACCTGAATGCGGCTTTCCTCGTTCTTGATGCCGAACTTGCGGTCGGGAGAGGTCGGAACGTTGTGATCCACCACCGCGAGCGTCTTCTCCGGGTGGCGCACGGCGCGGCTCGCCATGCGCAGTCCCTCGAAGGCCTGCGGGCTGGTCACCTCATGCACGAGGTGACGGTCGATATACAGGAGGCACGTACCGTCATCCTGCTGGTCGACCAGATGGTCATCGAAAATCTTGTCGTAGAGCGTGCGTGATTTGGTCATTTTGATCATCCCTAGCGGAACGTGATGGAAGGCTTGCCGGCGACCGTCGCGGCACCGGGTGGCGTTGTCCGCCTAAGGAAGTCGGCTTAAGAGCGAGCCGGAAACCCACGAGAAAAAGCGTGCCGGCAAGCGCTTGACGTCCTGCAGCACAAATCTCTTGTAGGTCGGATTTCCGAAAAGGTCTTCCATGGCTTGCCTATTACCAGCCTTTCACAGGCTGGGCAATCGCCCCGTGACGACGCATGCGGCATATCTTGCGGCACACCTGCGCCCGGTCTTTTTCACCTCTGAAAACAAAAAAGCGCGCCGAAGCGCGCTTTTCCGAAACTCGATAGGATGGCCCTATTCGGCGTTGCCTTCGGCAGCGGCCGCTTCCTGAGCCTTGGCCGCTTCCTCGGCTGCCTTTTCCGCCGCAAGCGCCTGGGCTGCTGCGATCTTCTCGGCCTCGACGCGAGCCTTCTCCTCGGCCAGCGCCTGGCGCTCGGCGTCGTTCAGGCGACGGGCGCGAGCACCGGTGTTCTCGGTGATGCGGGCCGACTTGCCGCGGCGGTCGCGCAGATAGTAGAGCTTGGCGCGGCGTACACGACCGCGGCGAACCACTTCGACACCCTCGACAAGCGGGGAGTAAACCGGGAACACACGCTCCACGCCTTCACCGTAGGAAATCTTGCGGACCGTGAAGTTTTCCTGGAAGCCCGAACCGGAACGCGCGATGCACACGCCTTCATATGCCTGGACGCGGGTGCGCGTACCTTCGGTGACGCGCACGAGAACGCGCAGCGTATCGCCGGGCTGGAATTCGGGAAGCTTGCGCTGGGCAGCGATCTTTTCGGCCTGTTCGGCTTCGAGCTGACGGATGATATCCATCTCGGTATCCTCTTGTTCTTCTCGAACCGTCAGAGCGCTCATCCCGAAGGCAGTACCAGACCACCGTTTGAGTGCCCTCCCTCAAAACAGAAGCGGGGGAGAAGCAGGAGCGAATTCACGCGTTCTTTGATTAAATTTCCGGCACGAGCCGTTTGCGTGCGGGGCACATACACGAGAACCGCGCATGAATCAACAGCCTTCGCCGTCAGCCTGCCCCTTAAGCCATCCGACTAATGTACACGCTGCATAACAATCTGTAGAAGATTCAATCAAATCTAGTCGCGCAATAATTGTAATTATGATACGTCATCCTCCAAGTGCAACTGTACTAAATCGGGAATCCGCGTGAGTGAAACAGAATTGTGGCCGCGCTGGCGCCACATCTGCTTTTGCTGCCGTGCGCAGATGCGCCGACATGATTTCGGCTGCAGCTCCAAGAGGGAGAAAGCCTTGTCGTTCGATGAACTGTCTGGCAGTGCCACCGCTTTGCCTGCGTCTTTCGACGAGAACAACATAAACGGCTCCAAAATCCTCCATTCGAACAAAAGCAGACTGAACCACCATCAGAAAGCGTTTTGGCCTCGGCCATTCCGGGAAGGCATCCCTGAAACATGAGGATGCCCGTCCATATGCTGGGATCCGCGAAAGATGAGTAGAATGACCATTCATATGAACCTGATCGACGGCGACTGGGTCGGAGACAACCTCATCCCGAATATCAATCCCTCCGACACCGGCGATGTCGTGAGCGAGTTCGCGCGCGCTACCGTCGCCCAGGCCCAGGCCGCCGTCGAGGCAGCGTCACGCGCCTTTCCCTTATGGTCTCGTTCGAGCTTTGTGGAGCGCCACGGCATACTCAGCCGCGCAGCCAACGAGATAATCGCCCGGAAGGACGAAATTGCCCGCCTTCTTTCGCGCGAGCAGGGAAAAACCCTTTCCGATGCAATTGCGGAGACCACCCGGACCGCGCAGATCTTCGACTATTATGCCGGCGAGGCGATGCGGCTCGCCGGTGAAATCCTGCCCTCCCACCGCCCCGGCGTGGAAATTCAGGTAACGCGGGAACCGGTCGGCGTCGTCGGTGTCATAACGCCCTGGAGTTTCCCCCTGGCCATGCCTGCCTGGCAGATCGCTCCCGCGCTTTGCTACGGAAACACGGTCGTCTTCAAACCCGCCGAGCTGACACCCGGTTCGGCCTGGACTCTCGCCGACATATTGCACCGGGCAGGGCTGCCCCATGGCGTCCTTAACCTCATCATCGGCGAGGGAATGGTGGTCGGTCAGGCCATGATCGATCACCCCGACATCCGCGCCCTGACATTTGCCGGCTCAGAATCCATTGCTGAACGCGTCGTTGCGGCCAGCGTGCGCCATGGCCGCAAGTTCGAGCTCGCGCTCGGCGCCAAGAATCCTCTCGTGATCCTCGATGACGCCGATCTCGACACGGCCGTGGGCTGCGCCATCGAAAGCGCCTTTTTCTCCGCCGGCCAATGTGGCACCGCATCGTCCCGTCTGATCGTCACGGAGAATATTCACGACCGTTTCGTCAAGGCGATGGTGGAGCGGCTGGAAACATTGCAGGTCGGACACGCGCTCGACGAGGCAACGAAGGTCGGGCCGGTCGTCGATGAAATGCAACTCAATCAGAGTGAGCGCTACATCGCCATCGGACAGGAAGATGGCGCAAGCCTCGTCTGCGGCGGGAACCGTGTGTCGCGCGAGACACCGGGCTTCTACCTGCGACCAGCCCTCTTCACGGAATGCAGCAACGCGATGCGGATCGCCCGCAAGGAAATATTCGGACCGGTCGCCGCCGTCATCCGCGTGGGCGATTATGAAGAAGCCCTTGCGGCGGCCAACGAAAACACATTCAGTATCTCCGCCGGCATCTGCACCACCAACATCAGCCACGCCAACCATTTCCGTCGCAACGCGGAAGCCACAATGGTCATGATCAATCTGCCGACGGCCGGCACTGATTTTCATGCATCCTTCGGCGCACGCAGGCAGTCCAGTGTCGGCCCGCGCGAGCAGAGCCGTAACGCGACCGAATTCTATACCAGGATCAAAACCGCCTACACTGCGATCTAGATGTTTGATCCCGATGTGACGGCGCGCCTTCACATCGGGAGGAGACGCATCATGCGCCGATGCGCCCCAGATGGGTGTCCCTGAAGCCGCTGGCGTGCTTCAATCCGTAACCCAATGCCCGATCGACGCCGATATGGACCGCAAGGATCAGGGCCACCTGCTCGGCAAGCTGCACCTGCAGCAGATGCCCCGTCAGATAAATCGCCACCGGCGCAATCCAGCTATGCACGCAATTGTAAGACCAGGCGCCGACGCGCGGGCCGCCCGCATAGCCAAGCATCGAAAGATCCGGCACCAGGATCAGAGCGAAAAACAACCACCAGCTCCCACCGGAAAACTGGTAAGCCGCCAGCGCAGCAAGAGCCAGAAAACCACCCTCAATGCGCAGAAACCGCGTCACTTCCCGCTTCTCCCGGCCGTATAGGCTGTCCAGAGATCGGGCCGCCGCTCGCGCGTAAGCTTCTCGGCCTCCAAGCGCCGCCAGGTGGCAATCCGCGCATGATTGCCCGACAGAAGCACCTCGGGAATTGGCCGCCCCTCGAAGAGCTGCGGGCGGGTATATTGCGGGTGCTCCAGCAACCCGCCTTCGAAGCTCTCCTCGGTGCCTGAATGCTGATTGCCCATCACGCCGGGCAGGAGGCGGATCACCGCGTCTAGCAGCACCAGCGCGGCCGGTTCCCCACCTGAAAGAATGTAGTCGCCGACGGAAACCTCTTCCAGCGCGCGCGCCTCGATCAGACGCTGGTCGATCCCCTCGAAACGCCCGCAAAGGATAACGGCACCCGGTCCTTCGGCCAGTGCGCGAACGCGTTGCTGGGTCAACGGTCGGCCACGGGGGCTCATCAAAAGCCTGGGGCGCGGATCCTCCGGCGGAGCGACCGCATCGAGCGCCTGCGAGAGAATATCGGCGCGCATCACCATACCGGCCCCGCCTCCGGCCGGCGTATCGTCGACGGTCCGGTGCTTGTCGGTGGCGAAATCGCGCATTTGCACCGTGTCCAACGACCAGCGTCCGGCCTCCCGCGCCTTGCCGGCCAGGGAGAAATCGAGCATGCCGGGAAACATCTCGGGATAAAGGGTGAGTATGGTCGCGTGAAAACTCACGGCGCCTCTCCCTCCTCGATTTCGTCCTCGCCGCCGCCGAGAAGACCCGCTGCCTCGCTTTCCAGGCGCACGACGCCAGCCGCAAGGTCGACCTGCGGAACCGCCGCCCGGCTGAAAGGCACCATGGCCGTTCCGCCGGCGGCAAACGCGACTTCCAGAATGTCACCGGCTCCGAAATTGTGCAGGGCCTTGACCTTCCCGATCTTCGCGCCGGTCTCGTCCACGACGGAGAGACCGATGAGATCGGCGTGATAATACTCTTCCTCGTCGAGATCCGCAGGCAATGCCGAACGCGCGACGAAAAGCTCGGTGCCATTCAAGGCTTCGGCAGCCGAACGATCCTTCACCTCCGCGAAGCGCGCCACCACGACATTCTTGACGGGCCGCACGTCCAGAACGGTAAAGCTGCGGCCATCCCCCGCAAGGAGGGGACCGTAGTCGCCAAGCGCCAGCGGGTCGCCCGTAAACGTCTTGACGCGGACTTCCCCGCGCAAACCCTGTGCGGCTCCGATGACGGCGAGCTGGACCAGCTCCTCGTTCTTCTTCGATTTGTTCATGTGCCTCTGCAGCCTCTCGGCGGATCATTCCTGACCGGAAAGGCTGGCTTATGCATCGCTCGGGGGCTTCCCCGCAAGCTTGCCGGAGAGAAGCTCCATGCGATCGGCGAGATTGCCGAGCACGCCGGTCAGGGCGGAATCGTTCCGGTCGGCCTGCATCAGCGCTTCGTCCCGCGTCTTGCGCAGGGTGGCAATCTCGCTTTCCATGCCGCGCACGCGCTTCTGCAATTCGACGAGTTCGTCCATCACCATGATGCCCGCCATCACCGCCAGGCGGTGATCACCAATCTCGCCGAACGAGCCCTTGAGGTGCATCACATAGCGATCGAAGCGCTGGGCTAGGTCGATAAGGTGCTCTTCCTGCCCCTCATCGCAGGCCATGCGATATGATTTGCCGTCAATAGTGACCGTGACCTGAGCCATCGCAACGCCTTATCGATCCAGAACGGCCCGGATGGTCTCCATGGCCGTGACCAAACGCCGCGAGACTTCGCGGTTTACTTCTTCGAGCCGCTCGGCCCGAGCCTCGGATTTGTCGATTTCCCGCGCCAGTCTGGCGCGATCGGCATTCATCCGCTGCACTTCCGCATCGGCGTCGGCATAATCCTGCTCGTGCTCCAGGCGTGCGTCCACCGCATCCTCGAGCGAGGCCAGCGCCTTTTCCAGACGCCCGAGCACTTCCTTGAGAGTGGTTTCACCACCCATGGCCGCCAACCCCAGTCCTACGGCCCCGGATTTCCGCCTTTATGCGCCTCATGCGAAAAAAGCACTCCGGACCCGGTATGACACAGGCAATCCTGCTTGCCCTTACAAGGACCACGCCGGTTTCACGCTTTTTCGCCGTGATGCCGAAAGGCTTGCAAGGCAAGGCCGCGCGCACGAATCGCAGGTCATACAAACACGTTACGGCCAAAACATTAGGCGGCGTGTGAACCGCCAGTCAACAAAGGGCACGCACCAATCCCCCAAATTGGTAAAACGCTCCTGCAACACTCCGTGTATCGCATGGCGCCATCTCTTCTCTGCAATTCGATGTATGGCCTGCCGCCTTTACCCCCTCTTTGTTGACTTCAAGGCCGCAACTGGTATGTGTCGCCTGCCTTTTCGAGGGGCCGGTGAAGGGTGCGCCGGCTCATGGACAAACGCCTGCAGCGGACCAGCGAGCAATCATGATCTCACGCGAAAAACACGACCGGATGGCAAATGCGATCCGCTTTCTTTCCATGGATGCCGTGGAGCACGCCAATTCCGGCCACCCCGGCCTGCCCATGGGCGCGGCCGACATCGCCACGGTGCTCTTCACCCGCTTCATGACCCACGATCCGAAGAAGCCGGGCTGGCCCGACCGCGACCGCTTCGTGCTTTCGGCAGGCCATGGATCGATGCTCATCTACTCGCTGCTGTATCTCCTCGGCTACGAGGACATCACGATCGACGAGATCAGGAATTTCCGCCAGCTCGGCTCGCGCACGGCCGGCCACCCCGAATTCGGCCATGCAGCCGGCATCGAGACGACGACCGGGCCGCTCGGACAGGGCATCGCGAACTCCGTCGGCATGGCAATCGCCGAGCGCATCCTCAATGCCCGCTTCGGCGATGACCTCGTGGATCACTACACCTATGTGCTGGCCGGTGACGGCTGCCTCATGGAAGGCATCAGCCAGGAAGCGCTCGCACTCGCCGGCCACCTCAAGCTGAACAAGCTCATCGTCCTTTTCGACGACAACCAGATTTCCATCGACGGTCCGATCTCGTTGTCCGACTCCACCGACCAGTGCGAGCGTTTCGCCGCTTCGGGCTGGAATACGATGCGCTGCGACGGCCACGATCCCGAAGCCATCGCCAAGGCAATCGAGGCGGCCCGCGCGTCCGACCGCCCGACCATGATCGCCTTCCGCACCACCATCGGCTTCGGCGCTCCGACCAAGTCCGGATCGGCCAAGGTGCATGGCTCCCCGCTTGGCAAGGAAGAGATCGCAGGCGCCCGCAAGGCCCTCGGCTGGAATGCCGATCCCTTCGTCGTCCCCTCGGACATTCTCGACGACTGGCGTCTCGCCGGTCTTCGCTCCGCCAAGGAGCGCAAGGCGTGGGAGGAGCGGCTGGCCGCAGCCGATGCCGAGACCCGCGGCGAGTTCGAGCGCCGCATGCGCGGCGCGCTTCCCGAAAGCTTCGACGCCGTGGTCGCCGAATACAAGCAGACCCTCGTCGCCGAGCCCCCGAAGGTCGCGACGCGCAAGTCTTCCGAGATGGCGCTCGAGGCGATCAATGCCATCGTGACCGAGACCATCGGCGGTTCCGCCGATTTGACCGGTTCGAACAACACCAGGACCAGCCAGACCAAGCCGATCACGCCCGACGACTTCTCTGGCCGCTACATCCACTATGGCATTCGCGAGCACGGCATGGCCGCGGCCATGAACGGCATGGCGCTGCATGGCGGCATCATTCCCTATGGCGGCACGTTCCTGACCTTCTCGGACTATGCCCGCCCGGCCATGCGACTGGCATCGCTGATGCAGATTCGATCCATCTTCGTGATGACGCACGATTCCATCGGTCTTGGCGAAGACGGCCCCACCCACCAGCCGGTCGAACACCTTGCCGCGCTGCGCGCCATTCCCAATCATTACGTCTTCCGTCCCGCCGACGCGGTCGAAGCCGCCGAATGCTGGCAGACCGCGCTCAAGGCGGAAAAGACGCCGTCCACCCTCGCCCTGTCGCGGCAAAATCTCGCACCGCTGCGTCTTGAGCACGAGGAAGACAATCTCTGCGCGCGCGGCGCCTACGAACTTGCGGGTTCCGAGGACGAGGCGGAAGTCACCCTCTTCGCCACCGGTTCCGAGGTCGAGATCGCCATGGCGGCCAAGGCGCTGCTCGATACGGCCGGCCACCCGGCCCGTGTCGTTTCCGTGCCGTGCTTCGAACTGTTTGAGGAACAGACGGCCGATTACCGCAAGGCCGTGATCGGAAAGGCGAAAGTCAATGTCGCCATCGAGGCCGGCATTCGCCAGGGCTGGGATGCGATCATCGGTTCCGAGGGCCTGTTCATCGGCATGACGGGTTTCGGTGCGAGCGCGCCTGCGCCTGTGCTCTACAAGCACTTCGGCATCACGGCGGAAGCAGCCGCAGCAGCCGCTCAGAAGCGCCTGGCAACGCTCGATTGAGCCTGCCTGCCCAAGCGCCCTACGAAAGTGGACCAGTAAATGCTGGCCCCAATATCTGGATTATTAGAGCTGACGCCGCTATGAAGCGGCGTCTTTTCCCGTGCGCGCACGGGCACTCACTCGCCGGAGGAAGTTCATGACCGTCAAAATCGCCATCAACGGATTTGGCCGCATCGGCCGCAATGTGGTCCGCGCAATCTATGAATCGGGCCGCAAGGACATCGACGTCGTCGCCATCAACGACCTCGGCCCGGTCGAAACCAACGCGCATCTGCTGCGCTATGACAGCGTGCATGGCCGCTTCCCCTCGCAGGTGACGGTTGAGGGAGACACGATCAACATCGGCACCGACTCGTTCAAGGTCTTCGCCGAGCGCGATCCCGCGAAACTGCCCTGGGGCGACCTGGGCGTCGACATCGTTATGGAATGCACCGGCATCTTCACCTCCAAGGAGAAGGCTTCCCTGCACCTGCAGGCTGGCGCCAAGCGCGTGCTCGTCTCCGCCCCAGCAACCGGCGCCGACCTCACGGTGGTCTACGGCGTCAACCACGACAAGCTCTCCAAGGAGCACCTGATCGTCTCGAACGCCTCCTGCACCACCAACTGCCTTGCCCCGGTCGCCAAGATCCTGAACGACAGCTTCGGCATCGAGAAGGGCTTCATGACCACGGTTCACGCCTATACGGGCGACCAGCCGACGCTCGACACGATGCACAAGGATCTCTACCGCGCCCGTGCAGCGGCCATGTCGATGATCCCGACCTCCACGGGTGCCGCCAAGGCCGTCGGCCTTGTGCTGCCGGAACTCAACGGCAAGCTCGACGGCGTCTCGATCCGCGTGCCGACCCCCAATGTTTCGGTCATCGACTTCAAGTTCGTGCCGAAGCGGAAGGTCACCGTCGAGGAGGTCAACAACGCGCTCGTCGCCGCTGCCGACGGCCCGCTCAAGGGCATCCTCGCCTACACGAACGAGCCGCTGGTCTCGATCGACCTGAACCACAATCCCGCCTCGTCGACCTTCGCGCTCGATCAGACGAAGGTGATCGAAGGCGATCTGGTCCGCGTCATGTCCTGGTACGACAACGAGTGGGGCTTCTCCAACCGCATGTCGGACACGGCCGTGGCCTTCGGCAAGACCATCGGCTGAACACCGGCAAATCCACTGAAAACGGATTTTATCGACGCCCGGCCCCTTCGGCCGGGCGTTTTTCTTGACCGTCGCACTTGAATCTCAATTCCGCCGCATCTTTTATAAAGAAGAACAGCAACTTGCGGCGCGAACACAACCGAGAGGCGAATGGACCAGGGAATTTACCTCATCATACTTGTAGGCACTGCCCTGGTGCTGTTCGCTGCGTTCTCCAGCCTTATCGCTTTTCGCTTTGGCGCCCCCCTCCTTCTCGTCTTTCTCGGCATCGGCCTGGGAGCCGGTACCGACGGCCTGGGCCTGGACTTCAACAACGCCGCGCTGGCCTATTTCATCGGGTCTCTGGCCCTTGCGATCATCCTGTTCGATTCAGGGTTCGGCACGACGCTCAGCACCTTCAAGCAGGCGGCGGCGCCGGCCCTTGTTCTTGCAACGCTGGGCGTGGTGCTGACAGCCGGGCTTGTGGGCGTCGCGACCTTCTACGTGACGGACTTCTCCTGGCTCGAATCCTTCCTCCTCGGCGCGACCGTCGCCTCGACAGACGCGGCGGCGGTGTTTTTCCTTCTGCGTGTCGGCAACATCTCCGTGCGCGAACGGGTGCGCTCCACGCTGGAAGTTGAATCGAGTTCGAACGACCCCATCGCCATATTCCTCACCGTCGCGATGGTGACGCTGATCGGCAGCGGCGACATCGTCAAACCGGATGCCTTGGCGGTCGACATAATCGTCGGCTTTCTACAGCAGATGAGCATCGGCCTCATCGTCGGCGTTCTGGGCGGCTATGCCATCGTGCGCCTGGTGATGCGTCTGAAACTGGAACAGGGCCTGCTTCCGATCTTCGTGCTGGCGCTTTCCCTTCTCGTCTTCGCCCTGACAGGCACGATGGGCGGGTCCGGCTTCCTTGCCGTGTATGTGGCCGGCCTGATGGCCGGCAATGCGCGGCTGCGCTCGACAGCCATGTTGAAGCGCTTCCAGGACGGCGTGACCTGGCTAGCCCAGATCATCATGTTTCTGGTGCTCGGCCTGTTCGCGACACCTTCGCAGTTTCCGTCGATCATCGTGCCGGCATTGCTGATCGGCGTCTTCCTGATTTTTATCGCCCGCCCGCTCGCCGTGATGCTATGCCTTCTGCCCTTCCGCTTCACCCACGCGGAAACGGCCTTCATTTCGTGGGTTGGGCTGCGTGGCGCGGTGTCCATCCTGCTCGCGATCATGCCGCTCATCGACGGGTTGGAAAACGGCCGCTCCCTGTTCAACATCGTCTTCATCATGGTGCTGGTATCCCTCATCGTGCAGGGATGGAGCATCGGTCCGCTGGCACGCCGGCTGGCGCTCACCGTACCGCCGCGCATGGGGCCCTTGAACAAGGTGGAGCTGGAGCTTCCAGGTTCCGCCCGCCACGAGCTCCTTGCCTACCGCGTCGTGGCTGGAAGCCCCGTCGAGCGCGGCCAGCGCATCCCCCGCTGGGCGAAACCTTCGCTCGTCGTCCGCGACGGCCGCTCCATGACCTATCAATATGCCGGGCGCCTGGCCGCCGGCGACCATGTCTATATCTTCGTGCCGGACCGCTATCCCCGCCTGCTCGACAGGCTGTTTGCAAGTCCTGTCGAGATGGATCCGGAAGATGCGGAGTTCTTTGGCGCCTTCGCCGTCGATCCAGAGCGCCCCGCCTCCGACATCGAGGCTGCCTATGCGCTGGGCCTGAACGAGGACGAGCAGAAGATGACCATTGCCGAACTGGTAAGGGAAAAGCTTGGCGGCCGCGCCGAATATGGCGACCGCACACAGCTCGGCCCCATCGAACTGATCGTTCGCGACGTCGACGACAGCGGCAGGATCAGCGCCATCGGGCTTTCCCTGGATCCGCCGGCGGCTGCCGTGCGGGTACCTGTTTTCATGAGTCCGCTGGAGATGCTGCGCCGCCTGACCGGCCGCAGGAAGAACAAGGCGGCAACCTGAGGCGGACAGGGCCACTTTTCACACGCTTCCCCCATCGGCGTCTTGCACGCCGCGCGGGGGCATGTATGGTCGCCGACGAATTTTCACAGGAGGCAGTAGCGGGCCATGCCGAACTTCAAGACCCTTGACGACCTGACCGACATCGCTGGCAAACGCGTCCTTGTGCGTGTCGACCTCAATGTCCCGGTGCAGGATGGCCATGTCTCCGACACGACGCGCATCGAGCGCATCGCGCCGACGCTGGCCGAACTGTCGGACAAGGGCGCCAAGGTCATCCTGCTCGCTCATTTCGGCCGCCCCAAGGGCAAGGCCGATCCCGCTGCCTCGCTCCAGCCCATTGCCTATGCCGTGGAAACGACGCTCGACCGCCGTATCCATTTCGCCAAGGACTGCATTGGCGCGCCGGCTGCGGAAGCCGTGGCCGAGATGGCCAATGGCGACATCCTGCTTCTCGAGAACACCCGCTTTCACGCGGGTGAGGAGAAAAACGATCCGGAATTCGCCAAGGCGCTCGCCGAAAACGGCGATATCTATGTGAACGACGCCTTTTCCGCTGCCCACCGCGCTCATGCCTCCACCGAGGGGTTGGCGCATCTGCTGCCCTCCTATGCCGGGCGCACCATGCAGGCCGAGCTGGAAGCGCTGGAAAAGGGTCTTGGCGACCCGGCGCGGCCCGTGCTCGCCATCGTTGGTGGAGCCAAGGTTTCCACCAAGATCGACCTTCTTATGAACCTCGTGAAGAAGGTCGACGCTCTTGTGATCGGCGGTGGGATGGCGAACACGTTCCTGGCGGCCCGCGGCACCGAGGTCGGCAAGTCCCTGTGCGAGCACGACCTTGCCGCCACGGCAAAGCAGATCATGATCGAAGCTGCCGAAAGCAGTTGTGCTCTGATCCTGCCCGTGGACGCCGTCGTGGCGCGGGAATTCAAGGCTGGTGCGGAAAGCGAAGTGGTCGCCATCGAGAACGTGCCCGCCGATGCCATGATCCTCGATGTGGGTCCGTCGAGCGTGGAGAAAATCAACGAATGGCTGGACCGCGCCGACACCGTGGTATGGAACGGCCCGCTCGGCGCTTTCGAGATCGCGCCCTTCGATGCGGCGACAGTCGCAGCCGCCCGCCATGCCGCGCAGCGCACCAGCGAGGGTCTTCTGGTTTCGGTGGCTGGCGGTGGAGACACCGTTGCCGCGCTCAACCACGCTGGCGTCGCCGATGCCTTCACCTATGTCTCGACGGCGGGTGGCGCCTTTCTCGAATGGATGGAAGGCAAGGCGCTTCCTGGTGTTCAGGCCCTTGCAACAGCGCGTTAAGCAAAGTGTGAACAGGTAGGTATTTCAATCGATTAGGGCCTATCCGGACGCATTCCGTTTGACGGCGGCATCTGCTATTCGCTGCACCAAGGAACAGACAGGAGACCTGAAATGAGCGAACGCCTCGAAGATATTGCAGCCGCCATGGTAAGCCCCGGCAAGGGCATTCTGGCCGCGGACGAAAGCTCCGGCACAATCAAGAAGCGCTTCGACACGATCGGCCTCGAGTCGACCGAGGAAAACCGCCGCGACTACCGCGAGATGCTGTTCCGCGCCGACGACGCGATGAAAAACTGCATCTCCGGCGTCATCCTGTACGACGAAACCTTGCGCCAGAAGGCTGCCGATGGCACGCCGCTGGCCGAGATCATCCGCGCCGCCGGCGCGGTGCCCGGCATCAAGGTCGATGCAGGCGCCAAACCTCTGCCGGGTTTCGAAGGCGAAACGATCACCGAGGGCCTCGACGGCCTGCGCGACCGTCTTGCCGAGTATCATGGCCTTGGCGCCCGCTTTGCGAAGTGGCGCGGCGTGATTTCCATCTCCGGGGACCTGCCGAGCTGGGGTGCCGTCAAGCAGAACGCGCAGGCGCTGGCCCGCTACGCGGCTCTCTGCCAGGAAGCCGGGATCGTGCCGATCGTCGAACCGGAAGTGCTCATGGACGGCAAGCCGGGCGATCACGCGATCGATCGCTGCTACGAAGTCACCGAATGGGTTCTGAAGACCGTCTTCGCCGAACTCTATGACGCCCGCGTCTCGCTTGAAGGCATTGTCCTCAAGCCGAACATGATCATCGACGGCAAGAACGCCCGCAAGGCGAGCCGCGAGGAAGTCGCCGAGAAGACCGTGCGCTGCCTCAAGGCGACTGTCCCGGCCGCAGTGCCTGGCATCGCTTTCCTGTCCGGCGGTCAGTCGGACGAAGAAGCGACCGCGCATCTCTCCATCATGAACGCCAATTACGACATGCCCTGGGCGCTCACCTTCTCCTATGGCCGCGCCCTGCAGGCCGCGGCTCTCAAGGCATGGGGTGGCAAGAAGGAGAACGTCGCCGCCGGCCAGCGTGCCTTCACGCACCGCGCACGGATGAACAGCCTTGCCGCGACCGGCGAATGGAAGCAGGCGCTCGAAGCCGCCTGATCCCTTATGACCACCCAATGAAAAACGGCCCGCCGGCATCTGCCGGCGGGCCGTTTGCCATTCAACCGGGAGTGCCGCCCCTTTGCCCTCCCGTCGCAACCGGGCAAAGGGCAGCTTCAGTCGCCACGCAACAGGATCGTCAGCGAAACGGCTGCCAGCGCAATGAGCGCCAGCTTCCAGAAATCGCCGCGCCGCTTCAGCCCCGGCAGCCCGAGCGGCTTGATGAGATGCACGATCATCATCGCCAGGATCAGAAGCAGCAGGATTTTGCTCATGGTGGGACCAACAGGAAGATTCGCCATCTTCCTTGTGCCTGTCCCCACGGAGCCTGTCAAAGGCGCCTCTCCTCCGCCGCAAGTCTGATATACGCTCTTGGCAGGAATCCGATATGAATTCCTTTGAGAATAGGCATTATCCGGCAGGGAGGAGCAGGATGGCGTCGCGCTATCATGAAGTCTATCAGTCCTGGAAGCAGGACCCCGAAGCATTCTGGGCGGATGCCGCCCGCGAAATCGACTGGTTCACCCCATGGGAGAAAGTGTTTGATCCTGATGCCGGGACCTATGGACGCTGGTTCACCGGCGCCACCTGCAACACCTGCTTCAACGCGCTCGACCGGCATGTGGAGGCCGGACGCGGCGAACAGACAGCGATCATCTACGACAGCCCGATCAGCGGCAGACAGAAGAGCTTCACCTACCGCGCGTTGAAGAGCGAGGTCTCCGCGCTCGCTGCGGTCCTGCAGGATCTCGGTGTCGGCAAGGGCGACCGCGTCATCATCTATATGCCGATGGTGCCGGAAGCCGTTTTCGCCATGCTGGCCTGCGCGCGCATCGGGGCTGTTCATTCCGTCGTATTCGGCGGCTTCGCCGCCCGTGAGCTGGCGGCGCGTATCGACGATGCGACCCCCAAAGCCATCATCTCGGCATCCTGCGGCCTGGAACCGGGCCGTATCGTTTCCTACAAGCCCTTGCTCGATGAGGCGATCCGCCTGTCGAAGGTCAAACCGCAGAGTTGTCTTGTCCTGCAGCGCGAGGAGCAGGCCTGCGACCTCGTGGCAGGCCGGGACCATGATTATGAGACGCTGGTGGGCGGCGCCCGCGCCGCAGGCCGTGAAGTGCCCTGCGTGCCGGTTCTCGCCACCGACCCTCTCTACATTCTCTACACATCCGGTACCACCGGCCGGCCCAAGGGCGTTGTGCGGGACAATGGCGGCCACATGGTCCGGCTCAAATGGTCCATGTTCAACGAGTATGGCGTAAAGCCGGGGGAGACTTTCTGGGCGGCTTCCGATGTCGGCTGGGTGGTTGGCCATTCCTACATCGTCTATGCCCCCCTCCTGCACGGCTGCACGACAATCCTCTTCGAGGGAAAACCCGTCGGCACGCCGGATGCGGGTGTTTTTTGGCGGGTTATTGCCGAACACGGTGTGGTGGCGCTCTTCACCGCCCCCACCGCCTTTCGCGCGATCCGTACAGCCGATCCCGACGCGGACTATCTGGCCGGTTACGACATGAGCCGTTTCCGCACCCTGTTCCTTGCCGGCGAGCGCGCCGATCCCGACACGGTGAAGTGGGCGGAAAGAACGCTGGGCGTGCCGGTGATCGACCATTGGTGGCAGACGGAAACCGGGGCGCCGATCAGCCAGGACCCGGTCGGCCTCGGCATGATGCCGGTGAAATACGGTTCGCCCGGCCTGCCCATGCCGGGATACGATGTGCGGGTTCTGGACGATGCCGGGCATCCGGTGGAAGCCGGCAGGCTTGGCAATGTGGTTGTGAAACTGCCATTGCCGCCCGGCGCACTGCCGACATTGTGGAACGACGACGAGCGGTTTCGCGAAGCCTATCTCAGCGAGTTTCCAGGCTATTACAAGACCGCCGATGCCGGCATTCTGGATGAGGACGGCTATCTCTTCATCATGGCGCGAACCGACGACATCATCAATGTGGCCGGTCATCGCCTGTCCACCGGCGGCATGGAGGAAGTGGTTGCGGAACATCCTGCCGTCGCCGAATGCGCCGTCATCGGCATTGCCGATGCGCTCAAGGGGCAGGTCCCCTGCGGCTTCGTGGTGCTGCACGGCAAGGCTCAGGCCGATATGGGCGCCGTCGAGAAGGAGCTGATCGCCATGGTTCGGGATCGTATCGGTCCCGTCGCCGCCTTCAAGAAGGTCGTGCCCGTGAAACGGTTGCCCAAGACGCGTTCGGGAAAGATCCTGCGCGCCACCATGCAGAAGATTGCCGATCACGAGGAATGGGTGATGCCGGCAACGATCGACGACCCGGTCATTCTGGAAGAAATCGCCGAGGCCCTGAACAAACCTGCCGGCTGAAATTTCTGCGATGCCGGATACACGTCCGGCATCGCAGACGGCATTGGACGCCCTTTTCGCGCGCTTGACCTTCCTGCCCGTCCGTCGCAGGGTCCGGCAGATTTCGCAAAGAGGAAAATGACATGGCACTCGACGGCAAGACGGCAATCGTGACGGGGGGCGCCGGTGGTATCGGCTATGCCATTGCCGAGCGCTTTCTGCGCCATGGCGTCAAGGTCGTGATCGGCGATATCGATGGCGAGAAGGGCAAGACGGCCATTGCCGACTTGCAGAAACTCGGCGATGCGCGCTTCATCAAGGCTGATATCAGCAAGCGTCTCGACATACACAACCTACTTGCCGAAACCCTCGACGCCTTTGGCGACGTGGACATTCTCGTCAACAATGCGGGTGTCGTTCACAAGGCAAACTTCCTTGAGCTGCGCGAGGAAGAATTCACCCACGTGCTCGACATCAACCTGAAGGGCACTTTCCTGGCGGGCCAGGCGGTGGCCCGCTTCATGGTGGAGAAGGTCGAAAAGGGCGGCGCGCCCGGCGCCATCATCAACATGTCGTCGATCAACGCTGTGCTCGCCATTCCCGATCAACTCGCCTACACCGTGTCCAAGGGTGGCGTCAGCCAGCTCACGCGGGTCATGGCCCTGGCTCTGGCTCCCTATGGCATCCGGGTCAATGCCATTGGTCCGGGCTCCATCATGACCGACATGCTGGCCAGCGTGAATGCCGATGCCACCGCGCGAAACCGGGTTCTCTCGCGCACGCCGCTCGGCCGCGTCGGCGAACCGGATGAGATCGCATCCATCGCCACGTTCCTTGCAGACGACGATTCGAGCTACATCACCGGCCAGACCATATATGCCGACGGTGGCCGGCTACCGCTCAACTACACCGTGGATGTCAAATCCGACCTCGGCTGAATCGCATTGCACAGCAAAGGATCAGGAAACCATGAGTACCCGCAAGAAAATCGGCCTCGTTTTCATCGAGAACTACGCCGATTGGGAATATGGACTGCTGGCGGCCTCCGCGGTGGAATGGTTCGGTGTCGATGTGGTCGCGTTAACGCCCGATGCAGGGACGGTAACCTCCATCGCCGGTTTCAAACGTACGGGCGAACGTGGCATAACCGCCAACGAAAATGACGATCTCGACGCCGTGGCCGCCATCGGTTCCGACCGCTGGAACGCACCCGATACACCCGATGCGACAGAGCTGCTGAAGGCCGTGGAAGCGCGTGGCGGGATTGTCGGCGGCATCTGTGCAGGAACGCTCGCGCTGGCGCGTGCCGGGCTTTTCGCCGGGCGTTCCCATACCAGCAATGGCAAGGACTGGATCGAACAGAAGCTGCCGAATTATCCGGGCCGGGAGCACTACCGGGATGTGCCTTTCGCGGTCGCCGACAACCGGATCGTCAGCGCCGCAGGAACCGCGCCCGCCACTTTCGCCATCCGTTTTCTGGAAGCTCTTTTGCCCGGAAAGGCGGCAATGCTCGTCGATTTCAAGGCGATGCTCGCCCGCGAATTCCAGCCGGACTGAGCGGTTCACACATTGACGAAGCTCCCGCCAGTACTCCTGACAGAAGGCTGTCAGGAGTACTGTGCAATTGTGCATCTCACACAATTGGAGAGCTATCGATGACCGACACCCTGCCCCTCAATGCCGTCGTCTGGGCCGAAATTCCCGTTACTGACATGGTGCGCGCCCGCGCGTTCTACAGCACCGTTCTCATGAACGAAACGGACCTGCGCGAGGATGGCCCCAATCCCATGGCGGTCTTCGCCACACGCAATCCGAAGGAAGCCGTGGCCGGGAACCTGTATCCCGGAAAACCTGCTCCGGCAGGCACCGGCCCCACCGTTCATCTTGCCGTTCCCGCTCCCCTTGAAGACGCCATGGAACGCGTAACCGCCAATGGCGGAAAACTGGTCTCGCCCATAATTACTATACCTGCCGGCCGTTTCGTGTATTGTCTCGACCCCGACGGAAACAGCTTCGGAATATTTGCGTGAGGAGAATAACGCATGCGCCGTGCTGACCGACTATTTCAGATCGTACAGCATCTTCGCGGTGGCCGCCTTGTCACCGCGCGCCTTCTGAGCGAGCGTCTGGAGGTTTCCGAGCGCACGATCTATCGCGACATCGCTGATCTCCAGTCGACTGGCGTACCGATCGACGGGGAAGCCGGCGTGGGCTACCTCATGCGGGAGGGGTTCGAACTCCCCCCGCTCATGTTCACGCGTGACGAAATCGTTTCGCTGGTCGCGGGCGCGCGCATGGTGCGCGCCTTCGGCGGCGCGGCAATGGCAAGGGCTGCCGAAGAAGCACTCGTGAAGATCGGCACGGTGCTTCCCGAGCAGGAACGCGACCGCATCGACCGGACGGAGATTCACACCCCCCGCTGGGTAGTGAGCGACACCGACCGGCAGACCATCGATGCTCTCGATCGTGCGGTGGAGAAGCGCGAGGTCTTGCGTCTGGACTATAATGATGAGGCAGGCCGCGGTTCCGAGCGGGATGTGCGCCCGCTTGGCCTGTGGTTTTGGGGGAAGGTCTGGACGCTGGTCGCCTGGTGCGAGTTGCGCGGCGATTTCCGCACCTTTCGCATAGACCGCATCGCCACGATCTCGCTTGCCGGGCGCACATTCCGCCCCGAACGCGGGAAACAGCTTGCCGACTTCTACCGCCGCATGGAGATGCACGAGGCCATGACGAGCCGCGCCTGTGCAAGCTGAGCGTTGCTCATGCGGACGCTTTCGTTCATGGCTGCGTGGCACGGCGCTCCACGCAGTCCCCGGAAGCGGCTTCCGCTTCCGGGATAAAGAGCGTCTGGCGAACCCGGAAGTTCGCCGCACGCCTCACTCTTCGTCGTCGTCTTCGTCGGAACGGGACTTGAGCGAGGAAAGCTTGGCGAAGACGGCATCGGCATCGAGCTCTTTTTCCTCGTGGCCGTGCTCACCGCCCTGCGCATCCTCAACCGACAGACCCTCGGTCTGCGAGGCCGGCAGCAACGTATCGCCCGTGGGCGCGGCAGGCGGCGCATAGCGCGCTGCGCGCTGCACTTCGAGATCGAGATCGATCTGCGAGCACAGGCCGAGCGTTACCGGGTCCATCGGCACGAGATTGGCCGAGTTCCAGTGTGTACGCTCGCGAATCTGCTCGATGGTCGACTTGGTCGTGCCCACGAGACGCGAAATCTGCGCATCCTTCAGTTCGGGATGATTGCGCACCAGCCACAGAATGGCGTTCGGGCGGTCCTGACGCTTGGAAAGCGGCGTATAGCGCGGCCCCTTGCGCTTGGTTTCCGGCACGCGCACCTTCGGCTCGGAGAGCTTCAGCTTGTGGTTGGGGTCGCGTTCGGCAAGCGCGATCTCCTCACGGGTCAACTGGCCGGTCATGACCGGATCCATACCCTTGATGCCCTGCGCCGCGTCGCCATCCGCAATGGCGCTCACTTCGAGCGGGTGCAGTTTGCAGAACTCGGCGATCTGATCGAACGTCAGCGCCGTGTTGTCGACCAGCCACACGGCGGTGGCCTTTGGCATGAGAAGCGTATTGGCCATAGACAAGAATCCTCTTCCTTCGCCCGCGTCCCTAGCGCGGGCGGTGGTCTTTACCACCGATGTTGGGAATATGGCCTCTTATAAACTGAAACGCGCGGCCAGCGCAACAATACGAACGTAACAACTCCGCGAGAAGTGTCATGGGATTGTTATGATTACGTCATCTGTTTGAAATCGACGCTGACGATTGTTCCGCCCTCTGGGTCTTGAGGGAACTTCGAACATGAAAAGCCGCACATTCATTTTGGGCCTGCTGCTCGGCACCACTGTAGCCGCACCGGCCTATGCCGAAATGACATTCAAGAGGATCGCCACCTTTCCGGTGGCTGAAAACCTGCCGGCGGATGCCGATCCGGCGACGGAAACATCCTCCGAAATCATCGCCCGCAGCGCCGACGGCAAGACACTGATTTATTCGGACAGCCCCCTCGGCGGCGTCGGCATCGTTGACATTTCCGACCCCAGACTCCCCAAGGCCGGCGGCGTCTTTCCGCTCAATGGCGAGCCCACATCCGTTGGCGTGGTCGGCATGAAGGCCATCGCTGCCGTAAACACCTCCGAAAGCTACACGAAACCCTCGGGCAATCTGGCCATTATCGACATGGCAGCACGCTCGGCGGAGAAATCCTGCAATCTTGGCGGACAGCCCGATTCGGTCGCGATCAGCCCCGACCAGCGCTTCCTCGCCATTGCCATCGAGAACGAACGCGACGAGGACCTGAATGACGGTGTTCTTCCGCAGATGCCGGCAGGCGATCTGAAGATATTCACCCTCAAAGACGGCACGCCCGATTGCGCGAGCATGAAGACGGTTTCCCTCACCAGCATCGCTGAAATCGCGCAGGAAGATCCAGAACCCGAATTCGTCGACTTCAACGATGCCGGCGAGATTGCCGTCACCCTGCAGGAAAACAATCACATCGCCATCGTTTCGGCGCAGACCGGCGAAGTGATCAGCCACTTCTCCGCGGGCACGGTCAGCCAGAAGGGCATCGATACGCTCGACAACGGCGCCATCGCCTTCGATCAGGCCGCCGCCGATCTGAAGCGTGAGCCCGATGCCGTCAAATGGCTCGACGACAACCGTCTCGTCATTGCCAATGAAGGCGACTATGAGGGCGGCTCGCGCAGCTTCACCATCTTCTCGAAAACGGGTGAGGTCCTGTTTGATTCCGGCACGGATCTCGAATATCGCGCCGCCGCCGCGGGCCACTATCCCGACAAGCGTTCGGATGCGAAGGGTACGGAACCCGAGGGCCTTGAAGTCGCGAAATTCGGCGACCAGCACTATATCTTCGTTGCGCTGGAGCGCGCCTCGATGATCGTCGTCTATCGCGATACCGGAGCAGCTCCCGAATTCGTGCAGGTGCTTCCCTCCGGGATTGGCCCCGAGGGTCTCGTGGCTATTCCCGAGCGCAACCTGCTCGTCACCGCCAATGAAACCGATCTGGTGGAAGATGGCGGGGCGCGTTCCCACGTCATGGTCTACGAACTGAGCGACGGCCCGGCCACCTATCCGACCATCGCTTCGGTGAATGACGAAAGCGGCGCGCCGATCGGCTGGGGTGCCCTGTCCGGTCTCGCCGCCGATCCCGAGAAACCCGGCATGCTCTATGCGGTTTCCGATTCCTTCTACCGTAACGCTCCGGCAATCTTCGCCATCGACGCGACCAAGAAGCCCGCCAGCATCACCCGCAGGATCGCTATCACGCGGGACGGCGCGGCCGCTCAGAAACTCGACCTCGAAGGCATCGTGGCCGATGGCAAGGGTGGCTTCTGGCTCGCTTCGGAAGGCGACAGCAACAAACTTACGCCTCACGCCCTCTATCAGGTGGACGCTGAAGGCCGCATTCGCAAAGAGATCGGCTTCCCGATCGAACTCCTCGCCAACCAGGTCCGTTTCGGCATGGAAGGCATCACCGCCATTGGCGAAGGCGATGACCAGATGCTCGTCATGGCCATCCAGCGCGAGTGGAAGGACGACCCAAAGGGCCAGGTGAAGCTGGTTGCCTACAAGCCCGCCTCCAAGGAGTGGTCGGCCGTGCGCTATCCGCTCGACGCCGGAGAAAAGGGCTGGGTCGGCCTTTCGGAGATTACGGCCCACAATGGCAGGCTCTACATCATCGAGCGCGACAACCAGATCGGTTCCGCGGCAAAGATCAAGAAGCTCTACTCCATCGCGCTCGACGGCTTTAAGCCCGCCGCCCTCGGCTCGGACTTGCCTGTCGTCGAGAAAACGCTGGTGCGCGACCTGATCGGCGACATGAAGACCGCCACCAACGGCTATGTGGTCGACAAGATCGAAGGTTTCACCATCGACGCTGAAGGCACGGCCTATTTCGTCACCGACAATGATGGCGTGGACGATTCTTCGGGTGAAACGATCTTCGTCAATCTCGGCAAGCTCGATGCCGTGAACTGAATCCCATCAGCCTCCCAAGGCAGAAAACCCCGGCCGAAAGGTCGGGGTTTTCCATTGAAGGTCGCGTAACATTTCCATGAAACGATGAACCGCCTCAGGAAACGTCAAGCACGATCTTTCCGATATGCGTCCCTTCCTCCATGCGCTCATGCGCCCGCCAGGCTTCATGCAACGGATAAATCATGTCCATCACCGGCGCGATCTTGCGGGCGGCAAAAAGCGGCCAGACATGGGCTTCGAGGTCCGTCGCGATCCGCGCCTTGAAAGCCACCGAGCGCGGTCGCAACGTCGATCCCGTATGCGTGAGCCGCTTCATCATCAGCTTGGAGAAATCCGCCGTCGCCTTCGCCCCGTTGAGAAAGGCGATCTGCACGATGCGGCCATCCATCGCCGCTGCCGAATAATTGCGGTCCACATAGTCTCCCCCGATCATGTCGAGGATGACATCGGCCCCGCGTCCATCCGTCTCCTCCTTCACGGCGGCTACAAAATCTTCCTCCCGGTAATTGATGGCGCGCACGGCGCCCAGCGCGGCGCAGGCGGCACATTTTTCGGCCGACCCCGCCGTTGCGATCACCTTCGATCCAAGTGCGGCGGCAAGCTGGATCGCCGTCGTGCCGATGCCCGACGATCCACCGTGCACCAGCAGTGTTTCCCCCTCGAGAAGCCCGCCGCGCTGGAACACATTGTGCCAGACGGTGAAATAGGTTTCAGGCACCGCCGCTGCCTCCGTGAAGGTGAAGCCATGCGGAACCGGCAGGGCATTGGTTTCGTGCACCACACAAAATTCCGCATAGCCGCCGCCCGGCGTCAACGCCGTCACGCGATCGCCGACCTGCCAGCGCTTCACGCCTTCGCCGATCGCTGCGACCTCGCCCGCAGCCTCGAGGCCCGGCAGGTCGGAAGCACCGGGTGGCGGCGGATAGGCTCCCTTGCGCTGCAGGACATCGGGCCGGTTGATGCCCGCCGCCCGAACACGCAGAAGGATTTCTCCCGGCCCCGGTCTTGGCACGGTCCTTTGCTCCGGTTTCAGGACCATGGGACCACCGGGTTCGCTGATCGCCACGGCCGTCATCTTCTCGGGAAGCGCATTTTGTTCCATGATGCCCCTGCTGATTTGCGGCTGACCGTAACAACATTAGCGGAACAGCCTGTCGGGTGGATCGCGGCACGAGGCCGAACGGACCTCCCGGTTATGCATCGCGAAGCAGGCGGGAGGCAACGGGAGAAGCGTCATGAGCATTTTCGACGAAAGCGAGACCAAACCCGCGACCGGCCATCAGATCGGACAGGATCTTTCCCTCCTGTCGGTCGATGAACTGCAAAAGCGGATCGGTCAGTTGCAGGAGGAGATCGTCCGGCTGGAACAGGAGGTTGCCAGCAAGGATGCAACCCGAAACGCAGCCGAGGCGTTGTTCAAAAGCGGATAACCGCAGGCAAGCCGACAAGAGCCTCTTTCCTGCCATGAAATCGGGCGAAGGCCTTTGGCAGCATCGCCGGGGCCGGAAACGACCATTTTTTACGCGGAACGGGTTTTCATGCTCTCACCCCTCATCTCGATCACCGCTCTCCTGCTGGGAACGGCCTTCCTGCTGACGGGCTCCGGATTGCATGGTCTGCTTTTGCCGTTGCGTGGCCAGATGGAAGGCTTTCCGACGGCAGCCCTTGGCACGCTCGGCACGGCTTGGGCGGCGGGTTTCATCGCCGGCTGCATTTTCGGTCCACGGCTGGTGCGCCGCGTGGGCCATGTGCGCGCCTTCGGCGCATTCGCCGCATCTGGCGCGATCATCGCTCTTTTGACTGGCATGTGGATCGAATCGGTTGCCTGGATCGTGCTGCGCGCCTTCACCGGCTTCATCATGGCCGGCGCATTCATGGTGATCGAAAGCTGGCTGAACGAAAAATCCACCAACGAGAACCGCGGCACTGTGTTCGGGGTCTACATGATCATCACCTATGCCGCGCTGACGGCTGGCCAGATGACGGTGGCCTTCGGCGATGTCTCCAACACCCTGCTTTTCATGACGGCGGGCATTCTGTTCTGTCTGGCGCTTATTCCGACCGCAGTTTCGAAAGCTGTCACCCCCCAGCCTCTCGCGGAAGTCTCCCTTGACCTGAAGGCGCTTTACAGCAATTCGCCCGTGGCCGTGATCGGCTGCGTTCTGATCGGCATCGCCAATGGTGCCTGGGGCACGCTCGGCCCGGTCTATGGCGGCGAGATCGGCATTTCCACTTTACAGATCGCCACCATGATGAGCATCGCCGTACTCGCCGGCGCCTCCCTGCAATTGCCTGCCGGGCGTCTTTCAGATCGTATCGACCGCCGCCTGGTCATCAGCGGTGCAGCCTTCGGCTCCGGGCTCATTGGACTGATCATCCTCTTCACCGCGCCGCGTGACGGCACGATCGTGGTGGTGATGACAGCCATTTACGGGGCGTTCGCCTACACGCTCTATTCGATTATCGTCGCGCACGCGAATGACCATGCATCGCCCGAGGAGTTCGTGAAGGTCTCAAGCGGCCTGCTTCTGCTCTACGGGTTCGGCACCATGCTGGGGCCTCTCTTCGGTGGCTTTCTCATGGAATGGTTCCAGCCCGAAACCCTCTTCCTCATCACGGCTCTCGCCCATATTGCCCTTTCCGGCTATGCGCTGCTGCGCATTTCCAGGCGCGCGCCCATACCCGCCGAGGAACGCGAAGCCTTCAAGACACTGCCCTCCGAGCGCGCCGCCACCCCGCAGGCCGCTGTCCTCGACCCGCGCAGCGACACGGACGAAGAAACGGACGGCGCCGATTTCGAAGGCGCGAAATAAGGATCGCGCAAAGTTCGGCTGTCTCTTTTTGCGGGAGCCTGCCCAGCGCGAAAGGATGGCCCTGAAAACGAAAGCCCCCGCATCCGTGGTCTGGGATGCGGGGGCCTGAAACCTCAATGGCTATGGAAATCCGTCAATGGCGGGTATGACCCATTACGAGCTTCTCAATCTCATCCTTGATGGCCAGCTTGCGTCGTTTGAGTTCGGCAAGATCGAGTTCGTCGACGGACGGATGAAGCTTGGCGTCGTCAAGTTCGCGCTCCAGTTCTCCGTGCTTGCGCTTCAACTCGGCAAGATGGGATTCAAGAGACATGATTTGGATCTCCCTTCGTTTCCTCGTTATCGTGCCGGCACGGGCACCTGTCCACGCAGACCGGCGACAAAAATGAGTGTGCCACCGCAATTGTGGCTTGTCGAACAGAAGCTGGTAGGATTTTCCGTCGCGACAAAATGTGGTATAAGCCGCGCGCTGTCGTTCATTTCGGCAGTGCACACAAAACTATGATTTTGCGCAAGAATTGCTCGCTCGTGGATCAGCCTCAGTGGTGACATCGGAACAGGAACAGGCGGACATTCGTCTCGAATTGGCGCGCCTCAAACAGGACCATGCGGATTTTGACGCCGCAATTCAGGCCATGATCGCGACCGGTTGCGATCCCCTGCGCATCCAGCGCATGAAAAAGAAGAAGCTGTCCTGCAAGGACAAGATGCAGCAGATCGAAGACCGCATCATACCCGACATAATCGCCTGAATAGCTGTTGTCTTTTCCCCTCCATGCCTTGCCGGGCTTGCGGTTCCGCACGGTATTGACTACAGCCTGCCCCTTAAAGATTTTGCAGACAGGTGAAATCACCCGGCGCTGCGTGAATGCAGCGGAAACAGCGGGCGGCCCGTTTCATTCCCCGATGGAAAATCCTGCGGGACACGATGAAGCGGTCGAAACGAGGGGATTGCATGGCCGAACGATCAGCCCCCGTGGCAATCATCATGGGAAGCCAGTCCGACTGGACGACGATGCGCCACGCAGCCGATACGCTGGATGCGCTCGGTATCGAATATGAGGCGCGCATCGTCTCTGCACACCGTACGCCGGAACGGCTTTACGAATTTGCGCGCAGCGCTCGCGACGACGGTTTCGAGGTCATTATCGCAGGCGCCGGCGGAGCCGCCCATCTGCCGGGTATGACTGCCGCCATGACTCCCCTTCCCGTCTTTGGCGTCCCCGTTGAATCCAAGGCGCTGTCCGGCCAGGATTCGCTTCTGTCCATCGTTCAGATGCCCGCCGGGATTCCTGTCGGGACGCTTGCGATCGGTCGCGCGGGTGCCGTCAATGCGGCTCTGCTCGCCGCAGCGGTGCTGGCCCTGCACGACGACGATCTCGCTGACCGCCTTGACGCCTGGCGCGCTGCCCAGACGGCCAAGGTTGCCGAATATCCGGTAGACGAGCCCAACTGACGAAGACCATGAACGAACCGCTCTCCCCCGGCGCCACCATCGGCATTCTCGGCGGAGGCCAGCTTGGCCGCATGCTCGCCATGGCCGCCGCCCGCCTCGGCTACCGCATCGCCATTCTCGACCCCGCCAGGGAGAGTCCTGCCGCGCAGGTGGCCAACATTTTCATCAATGCCGCATATGATGACCCTGCCGCACTGCGAAAACTCGCCGATTGCAGCGATGTGGTCACCTATGAGTTCGAGAATGTACCGGTCTGCATCACGCGCACCCTGTCGGAGCGCGTGCCGGTGTTTCCTCCGCCAGACGCGTTGGAAGCGGCCCAGGACCGGTTGACGGAGAAGATTTTCCTCAATTCGGCCGGGATATCCACAGCGCCTTTCGTTTCTGTGGACAGCGATGCCGATTTGACAGCCGGCTTGGAACGTTTCTCGGGCAACGGCGTGCTGAAAACGCGCCGCATGGGCTACGACGGCAAAGGCCAGCGCGTCTTCCGCTCCGCGACGCCAGAGAGCGCCGGCGGCGCATTCGAAGCCATGGGCAATGTCCCGTTGATCCTTGAGGGGCTCGTGCCTTTCGTTCGCGAGGTGTCGGTAATTGCAGCGCGCGGTCTGGACGGATCGGTTGCCGTTTACGACCCCGTGGAGAATGTCCATCGCGACGGCATCCTGCATCGCTCTTCGGTGCCTGCCGAGATTGCGCCGGAAACCGCCGAAACGGCGCGCCGGGCAGCCCACGACATCCTGGAGGCGCTGGGCTATGTCGGCGTGATCGGCGTGGAGTTTTTCGTTCTCGATTCCGGCCGCATCCTCGCCAATGAGATGGCGCCACGCGTACACAATTCTGGCCACTGGACGGAAGCCGCCTGCACGGTCTCCCAGTTCGAGCAACACATCCGCGCCGTTGCCGGCCTGCCGCTGGGCTCCACGGGGCGGCATTCCGATTGCGTCATGGAGAACCTGATCGGAGACGAGGTGCTGCAAGCGCCCGAACTCCTGCGCGAGCCCGACCTGCTGCTGCACCTCTATGGCAAGACCGAGAGTCGGCCCGGCCGCAAAATGGGTCATTTCACCCGCGTCAGGAGCAGGTGACGTCACCTTCCTCGCAATCTGCGTGGGCATCCAGCTGCTGGATACGCTGCTCTGTGAGTTCGGTGAGGCACATGGCCTTCAGCATGGGCTGGATCGAGCCTCCCTCCGTGCCCATGGTCGAGAAAGCGCATTCTGCGTCACGGAACTTGATCCAGGCGCGCTGCGCTTCAAGAAGCGCCTTCCGGCCGGGTTCGTCATCAGCAAGACGCTCCCTGACCTTGGAATAACTCACATTGAGGCTCTTGTCGGCCTTCTGATAGTCCCTGCCCGCACAGATGGTCATGTCTGATTGTGTCTGCGGGTCCTTGCAGTCAGGCTCCTGCGCGATCGCCGGCACGGCAATTGAGAAGGACGAGGCAATGAGAAATGCATGAATGGGCTTTGCTGAAAACATTCCGGTCTCCGATTCTCTTCCCCCGCCCGATTGAACATCAGCCACCCCCTCAAACGCAATCGGAAACCCGCCAGAAGGTTGACACGGGCAAGCTTCCTCGTCTAAGAGCCTCGCAACTCTTTTGGCGCGCCGGTTAGCGCGCCTTGTTGTTTGCGGGCCTTCTGGCCCAACCATGGACAAGACCGATGAAGATCAAGAATTCGCTGAAAGCGCTGAAGACCCGCCACCGGGAAAACCGCCTGGTCCGCCGCAAGGGCCGCATCTACATCATCAACAAGTCCAACCCGCGCTTCAAGGCTCGGCAGGGCTGATTGCCGCGTCCCGGCGGCATTCACGCGAAAGTCAGTTTTCACTAAGCCCTGCCGCGCGTATGATCGCGGCATGGTACGATTCCTCGCAACCCTGAGCATCGCGTTTCTGACGGTCGCGCCCCTCGCGTGGGCCGAGGATCGCCCACATCAGGACGAAGCGATTGCGAGCGCCGGTCAAACCGGCCCCTCCCGTCTCGACAAGCTCTTCATCGACTTGAAGCGCGAGCGCAACGAACAGGCCGCGCGGCGCATTGCCTTGCGCATCGGCGAAACCTGGACCAACGCTGCGGGCGATACGGCGGCCCTTTTGATGGGCTGGGCGAACGATGCCGTGAAAGCGGAGAAATTCGCCGTTGCGCTCGACTTCCTCGACCAGCTTGTTCTGCTTTATCCCGATTATGCCGAAGGCTGGAATCGCCGTGCCACGGTGCATTTCATGCGTAAGGATTATGCGCGTTCCATGGCCGACATTTCACGCGTGCTGGAACTGGAACCCCGTCACTTCGGCGCTCTGGCTGGCATGGCCCGCATTTTCCAGGACACCAATCGAAACGAGCAGGCTCTTGCCGTCTATGAGCAGATTCTGGATGTCTATCCGATGCTGCGCAGCGCGCAAAAGGCCATGTCCGAGATTTCGAACAAGCTGGACGGCCAGGGCATATAGAGCATGTTGCGGTTCAGGTGGGGTCGCCTGAACCCGAAGCGCTGCGGATATCCCTCAATCCAAGGCCAAAGCGGCTTCAGATGCCGCCAAGACCATCGGAGCCGATATAGGCGATGCGGAGCATGTTGGTCGCGCCGGGCGTCCCGAGGGGAACGCCGGCCGTGATGATGACGCGATCGCCCGGCTTTGCGAGATTTTGCTGATACGCAATCCGGCACGCCCGATTGACCATGTCGTCGAGATCGCTCGCATCCTCGGTGACCACGCAATGCATGCCCCACACGAGCGACAGCCGCCGCGCTGTCTCAACCACCGGAGACAGGGCCACCACCGGAACACGAGGCCGCTCACGCGCCGCCCGCAGGCCCGTGGTGCCCGACGAGGTGTAGCAGATGATCGCCGACAGGTTCAGCGTCTCGGCGATCTGGCGCGCCGCCATGGAAATCGCATCCGCCCCCGTTGCCTCGGGCTCTCCGCGCTGACCGTTGATGATATCGTTATAGGTCGGGTCGCGCTCCACCTGCCGGGCGATGGAGTCCATCGTGGAGACCGCCTCGACCGGATAGTCGCCAGCGGCTGATTCGGCAGACAGCATGATCGCATCCGCTCCCTCGAACACCGCCGTGGCGACATCCGAAACTTCGGCGCGGGTCGGCACCGGAGCGGCGATCATCGATTCGAGCATCTGCGTTGCCACAACCACCGGCTTGCCGGCGCGCCGGCATGCGCGCGTGATCTGCTTTTGAATGCCCGGAACCATTTCCAGTGGCATTTCCACGCCCAGATCGCCGCGTGCCACCATCAGCGCATCGGACAGTTCGATGATCTCCGCCAAACGCTTCACCGCCTGGGGCTTCTCGATCTTGGCCAGCAGCGAAGCACGGCCACGGGCGACCTTGCGCACTTCAGCCAGGTCTTCGGGCCGCTGAATGAATGACAATGCGATCCAGTCCACATCGGCGGCAAGCACGGCATCCAGGTCCTTGCGGTCCTTCTCCGTCAGCGCGCCCATGGGCAGATCCGTATCCGGCAGGCTGACGCCCTTGCGGTCGGAAATTTTCGTGCCAGCGACCACTTCGCAGAGGATGGATTTGCCGTCGTTCTTGAGCGCCTTGAGCTGCAAGCGCCCGTCATCGATCAGAAGACGGTGGCCGGGCTCGACCGATTTGAGAATTTCGGGGTGCGGCAGGTGTACCCGCGTCTTGTCGCCGGGTGCGGTATTGTCGTCGAGGGTGAACTTCTGCCCGACTTCAAGCTCAACGCTCTTGTCCGCAAAGGTGCCGACACGCAGCTTGGGACCCTGCAAATCGGCAAGAATACCGATCGGATGCCCCGCTTCCTTTTCCACCTTGCGGATGCGCTCCACCAAAGTGCGCATCAGGTCGTGGCTGGAATGGCTCATATTGATGCGGAAGACATCCGCGCCCGCCTGCACAAGGCGATGAATCATGGCTTCGTCTGAAGAGGCAGGCCCCAGGGTGGCGAGAATCTTGACCTTGCGGTTGCGCCTCATTGCGTTCCACCCGCTCCGGTGAGAGCGCCGGTGTCTTGCGGGCCGTCCGTCAGATCCACCATCCAGTTTTCCTGTTCCCTCGTGTCATATTCCTGAAAGCCCGCGCGTTGGAACCCGCGTGCGAAGCAGTCATTGGTGCCGGCAATCTTGAACTCTGTCAGGGCGATGCACATCTGTGTCGGCCCTTCCCAGCGCCCGCCGCGCGCCGCATCTTCCGCGTAGAGATAGTAGTAACGCGATTCGAGCGGCCCCTCGATCAGTGTCTTGCAGCTCGATTTATCGATCTGCCACCAGCCTTCGCTCACCCAGCCGCTGCTGGTGCGATAGCCTATGGCCACGCCAACCAGGTTCTGGGTAGAGTTGCAGACACGAAAATCCGCCAAGGCCGGCGTGGGAGCGGCCAGCATACCTAGCAATCCGACGCAAGCAGCAAGCAGAAAAGCCCCCCGGCAGTTCGCGCGTGACGCCCGTCGAAGCATATTAGAGACCCTTGATCCCGAACTGAGCATATCTACCTTTTCGGCAATGTGCGCGCGCCTGTCAACGCGCCAGACGCCGCCATGCAATTGTTTCCTTGCTGCCATTGCGATTGCAGGGCCTTCGTGGAAGGAAACGTTTATAGCGCATTCACGAAACCCTTAGTCGCATCATCCGTGTCCAGCCCCGATACCCATGACAGCACTCTCCTGCAAAGCCTCCTTTGAAAGAATTCCCGGCAACAACGCGAAAGGCATGGTCCTCATCGCCGATCATGCCATGCGCGCCCTGCCCGAAGCCTACGGCCGGCTGGGTTTGCCCGAAAGCGAGTTCGAGCGCCACATCGCCTATGACATCGGCGTGGAGGACGTGACGCGGCGGCTCGCAAGCCTCACGGGAGCACCCGCCGTGCTTTGCGGTTTCTCGCGGCTTCTGATCGACCCGAACCGCGGCGAAAACGATCCGACCCTCATCCGGCAGCTTTATGACGGAACGATCATTGGCGGAAACTATCCACTCAACGAGGAAGAACGAAACAGGCGGCTCGAGCTTTATTACAGGCCCTACCACGCCGCCGTCACGGCACTGATCGAGGAGGTGGCCGCCGCCAGCGGCGCGGCTCCGCTGATCGTCTCTGTTCATTCCTTCACCCCCGTCATGCAGGATCGGCACCGCCCGTGGCATGTGGGCCTGCTCTGGGACCGCGACGACCGCGCCACGCGTTTCCTGCTGGATGAGCTCTCCGGCGACCCTGCCCTGACCGTCGGCGACAACGAACCCTATGACGGCGCATTGCCCGGCGATACCATGCACCGGCATGGAACGAAGAACGGATATGCGCACACGCTGATCGAGATCAGACAGGATCTGATCGCCGACCGTCACCGGGCGAACGGCTGGGCCGAACGCCTTGCCCCGATGCTTGACGCGCTCAACGCACGGCCCGATATGCATGAGATAAAACATTACGGCTCGCGCACCGATGCGCCGGCAAGGGAGTGAAGCATGATCGAGCTTGACGAAGACCAGAAGCGCGACCTCGAGGCAGCGGCTTTCCGGCGCCTGCTTGGACATCTGCGCGAACGCTCCGATGTCCAGAACATCGACCTCATGAATCTCGCCGGCTTCTGCCGCAACTGCCTTTCCAACTGGTACCGGGAAGCAGCAGAGGCCAAGGGCCTGGAACTCAGCAAGGAAGAGTCGCGCGAAATCGTCTACGGCATGCCCTATGACGAATGGCGGGCAAGGCACCAGAAGGAAGCCACGCCCGACCAGAAGGCCGCCTTCGAGACCAATCGCCCCCGCGATCACTGACAAATCGCGCCCGGCTCGTCCCTTGACGTCAGCAGTCGCGGCATCCGGCCGCAAATCCCTTGACCCCCGGCCCGGCCTGAGGCATCGAACCTGCCAAGCTTCATTGCCCCGAGTCGCGGGCTTTTCAATCCATCAACCGGAGTTTTCCATGGTCGACGACATCACCACAGAGACCTCACAGACCGTGGCCGCTGGCCAGCTTCGCGCTTTCATCGAGCGCGTGGAGCGCCTCGAAGAGGACAAGAAGACGATTTCCGAGGATATCAAGGAAGTCTATGCCGAGATGAAGGCGACGGGTTTCGACACCAAGGCCGTGCGCACCATCGTTCGCCTGCGCAAGAAGGATCAGGCCGAGCGCCAGGAAGAAGAGGCGATGCTCGACCTCTACAAGGCCGCCCTCGGCATGGAATGAGGGCATTTTCGTCGGGTGAAATCACCTGACCGCGCATGAATGCCTGAAATGAGAGGTGGCGCGCAGCTTTTCGCGAGCGCGCCGTCTTCATGCGATAAAAGAAGAAAGGGCGGTCATTGACCGCCCTTTCCATTGGATCCTGCGTCTACTCGATGTCGAAAGACACGCCCTGCGCCAAGGGCAGCGCCTTGGAATAGTTCACCGTGTTGGTTGCCCGGCGCATATAGGCCTTCCACGCGTCGGAACCGGATTCCCGACCGCCGCCCGTTTCCTTCTCGCCGCCGAATGCGCCGCCGATTTCCGCACCTGACGTGCCGATATTCACATTGGCGATGCCGCAGTCGGAACCGCGTGCGCTGAGAAAGGTCTCCGCCTCGCGCATGTCCGTGGTGAAGATGCTGGAGGAAAGACCCGCACCCACCGCATTGTGTTCTTCCAGAACCGCATCGAAATCCGTGTATTTCATCACATAGAGGATCGGCGCGAAGGTTTCCTCCAGAACGACGCCATCCTGCTTCGGCATCTCGACCAGCGCGGGATGGGCATAGTAGGCCTCCGCGCTGCCACTGTCGAAACGTGCGCCACCGGTCACTTTTCCGCCCAGCGCGCGCGCCGCCTCCAGCGCCTTCTGCATATTGTCGAACGCGGCCTTGTCGATCAGCGGACCAACCAGCGCATCGCTCGTAAGCGGGCTGCCGACGGAGACGGAACCATAGGCCTTGCGCAGACGCGGCAACAGCGCGTCATAGACGGATTCATGCACGAACAGGCGGCGCAGCGTTGTGCACCGCTGACCCGCCGTTCCCATGGCGCCGAAGGCGATGGCGCGCAGCGCCATGTCGAGATCGGCGGAAGGGCATACAATACCCGCATTGTTGCCGCCAAGTTCCAGAACGGCACGGGCGAAGCGCTTGGCAAGGCGCGGTCCCACCTCGCGTCCCATCCGCGTCGAACCGGTCGCAGAAACGAGCGGCACCTTGGGATGATCCACCAGAGCCTCGCCGACATCCCTGTCGCCGATCAGAACCGCAAGCAGCCCTTCCGGCGCATCGGAACCGAAGCGCTTGACCGCACGCGCAAAGATCGCCTGACAGGCGAGCGCGGTCAGCGGCGTTTTCTCAGACGGCTTCCACACCACACTATCACCGCAGACGAAGGCGAGCGCGGCATTCCATGACCAGACAGCTACGGGGAAGTTGAATGCCGAGATCACCCCCACCACGCCAAGCGGATGCCATGTCTCCATCATGCGATGCCCCGGACGCTCGGTCGCGATGGTGAGGCCATAGAGCTGGCGCGACAGCCCGACGGCAAAATCGCAGATATCGATCATCTCCTGCACTTCGCCGAGACCCTCCGAGCGGATCTTGCCGACCTCGATGGAAACGAGACGCCCGAGATCTTCCTTCGCCGCGCGCAGTTCCTCACCGAGAAGGCGCACCAATTCGCCACGGCGGGGTGCTGGAACGTCGCGCCACGCCTTGAAAGCCTTGTGCGCATTGTCGATAGCTGCTCCCGCGGCGTGCGCGGAAATGGCGGGAACTTCTGCGATCGTTTCCCCGGTGACGGGCGTGCGGACCGCAAGGTCACCACCCGAGAATGACGTCGCGTCGACGCCGAGGCGCGTCAGGATTTCGCTGGTTTCAGCCTTGATGCTCATGGGTGCGTCGCTCCTTCGCAATAGGTTTTCTTACGGCGTCAGGCATCTTGCAAACGGACGAAATCGCCCGATGTCACATGAATGTGGATGCAGCAAAGCCCCAGGCCGCCATGGATGATTGCGGGCGCAAGTCCCCAATCTTTTGGCCGGAATGTAAGCCCGCCCGGCGTTGAGGGGAAACGGAAATTCCAGCTCAGTTAATCACCAAAGCGCATCAACTTTCCAGAATTGCCGCAAAGCCGCCCGAGCAGGCTCAAACCTGCTCGCCAAGCCATGCGACAAAAGCATCAGCGGAGGGGTTTTCCAGACCAAGGGGCTGTACGAGGAAATAGCTGTTTGCTGTCTGATGCCGTGTGGTCCCGATCTGCACGAGCGTTCCGGTACGCAGTTCCTCTTCAATCAGATAGGCTGGAAGAAGCCCAGCCCCCAGGCCCGCCACCGCGCCCGCGATCACCATGGTGAACTGGTCGAACTGCTTGCCCGGCAGAACCTGCGCATTCTGCACCCCGGCTTCTCGCATCCAGTCGGCCCAGACCCCTGGTCTGTTTTGCAGATGCAAAAGCGGCGCATCGAGAAGCGTCTGCGCCCCCTTGATGGCATGCCTTTCCACGAAACGCGGCGAGGCAACGGCGATCATGGCCTCGTCGAACAGCTTGGTAAGCTTGGCATCCGGCCAGTTCTCACGTCCAAAATGGATCGCCACATCGAAGCGCTCATGGGCAAGGTCGAACGGATCGATCCGCGTCGTCAGGTTAATGCCGATACCAGGGTGCTTGCGCTCGAAATCCGGAAGACGCGGCACCAGCCAGCGGCTGGCGAAGGTGGGAAGACTCGCGACATTGAGCATCGCATCGGACATGCCTGCCGCGATGGCGCGATGGAGTGTCTGGACAATCCGGTCGAGATCGTCTTCCAGCGCATCGGCGAGATTTTTTCCCGCCGGCGTCAGCATGACCCGGCGCCCCACGCGGCGAAACAGACTGAAGCCGAGCGCCGTCTCCATATCCCGGATATGCCGGCTGACGGCGCTCTGCGTGAGGTTCAGCTCTTCCGCCGCAAGCGTGAAGCTCTGGTGCCGCGCAGCCGAAGCGAAACTGCGCAAAACAGCGAAAGACGGGAGAAATCGCCGCGCGAACCTGTTCTCCACCATGACCGACGTCTGCCCCTCCGATGCGCGCCACCCATTTTGCCGGAGCACGCTTTCGCCACGTTATAGACGCGTCGGAAGAAAAAACACACAGGCTGGAAAACGAGCCCCGCGCCAGGGACCGCCGGGCGCGCCGCAGCAGAGAGATCAGGCGAGCGCCAGAACGGAGCGCGCGCTTTCCTCGTCGGTGATGAAAACCGTCGGCTCCACCAGCCGCATGGCACCGATCAGCGCATCGATCTTGTCCTGGCCGCCGGAGGCGAGAATGCGCATCCGCGCCCGGCGCAGGCGGTCGACATCGACCGACATGACCCGGTCATTGATGGGGTGATCGACGATGGCCCCATCACGGTCGTAATAGTGGTAGAGGATATCACCGACCGCGCCCCGGCTTTCGAGCGCATTGCACACCGCTTCGGACAGATAGCCCCCACGATAGAGGGTGGTAGCGGCCGCGAGACTGCCGACGGAAATCAGAACCGCATCCAGCGTGTCGGCCAGCGCCAGCACCTCGTGAAGGCCGCAGCGCTCGATCAGGGCGGTCTTGGTTTCGAGGCTGTCGACCACCGCCGGCGCCGGAATGAGGTAACCGTCGCCCTGGAAAGCGCGTGCGAAACGCCATGCGAACTCCGCCGGGTTGAAACGACGCGCCACGCCGATGCCGCCCAGAAGCGATATCACCTTGAAATCCGCAAGCGGCCGGCCGCGAATATAGGGAAGGGAACCGAACAAAGTGCGCCCCCAGCCCACGCCGACCGACATGCCCGCCTCCATCACATCGGAAACGAAGGTACCGGTCGCAGCGCTGATGGCTGGAATGGGGTCGGCTTCCGGATCGGAAAGCGGTGCGACGACCGCGCGCTCGAGCCCGAAGCGCTGTTCGAGCGCCCGTTCGATGGAGGTGATTTCGGCGAGATCGCCTTCGATGCTGATCTTCACCTCGTTGCGCGAGCGCGCCTCCGCCAGCATGCGCACGACGCTGACCCTGCCGATCCCCAGGATTTCGGCAATCTCGTTCTGGGTCTTCTGCTCGACGAAATACATCCAGGCGGCTCGAACCCGCAAGCGATCCGCCTTGCTGCTGATCACGCCACCCTTCGGCGCCGGAATGACGATCTCTCCTGAACTGTTGGTACCGGCTGGCTGATTCAGAGTTTTCGCCTTGCTCATGTAGATTTCCTGCAACTTTAACCGGTGGATTCAAGCATCACGCTTGAATTCCCGAGAGACCAAAACAATGATGTGGCTATCCGGTCAATGCCGCGTGGCGGAAAACCCCGCGAATGAGGATAACACCTTATGCTTAGAGATGCCTCCGAAGACATGGCCGTCCGCCTGAAAGACACGCTTCGCGACATGCGCGATCTTCTGCGCGCGCATCGTCACGACACCCAGGTCCCGCAACGCCGGACCCTTTCGGAGGCCGAAACATTGCTCGCCCGGGCCGTCAGCATGGTCGACGACACGCTCACAATGGCTGAATCGATGTCGCGCGGGGTGCTCCCGACCCGCGGCGATGGCCGCGTCCTGCTGCCTCTCGCCAGCTATTTCGCCCATGATCCGCTCGCAGGCGAACACGTTTTCCGCAGGCACATGTACAAGGCAGCCAAAGCTGCCGCCGCAGGCATCGACGCGGAAAGCATTCCCGCGATACGCGAGAGCTTTTTCACCCGCGCCCACGAAACGCTGCGGCACCAGCAGGGTCATGTCCTGGCCGCTCCCGCCAGCATCGCTTCCCGAACGCGCCTTGCTGGCCTCGTCGCGACACTTCTTCAGGATATCTGCCGCCAGGCCCTCGCCGAGGAGAGAACCCCGGCCGCGGACAGCGCAGCCATCTGCATGCGCTGCTTCGCCCCCGCGCTCATCGCCTCGGCGCTTCTTGGGTCGAACGAAGGTTTTTCCGAAGAGGAACTTCTGGAAACCGCCACGCTCGCGGTTGCCGCGCGGGCTGAACGCATGGCTCTGGGCCTCAGGGCAGATCGGTCCATCGCCGATCTTGCGGCGATCGTCGAAAGCATGTTGAGCCATCTGCCTTGAAGCGGGCGCAAAGCGCCCTGCTATCCTTTCTTGTCGAAAAGCTCCATGAGCTGCTTCTTCGTCGCCTGAACGGAAACCGGGCTCATGCTGAGCTCGGTAAGTCCCATGCGGACGAATTCGGGAATGAGATCGCTCCGCGCGGCGGCTTCGCCGCACATGCCGATTTCGATGCCCGCTTCAACCGCCGCACGCGCAGCCTGCTCGACCGCGGCCATCACGGCCGGATGCGCCGCGTCGTTGAGGTTCGCCACCGCCGGATTGAGACGGTCGGCTGCCATCACATATTGCGTGAGATCGTTGGTGCCGACGGAGAAGAAGGCCACTTCCTTTGCAAGTGTCGCTGCGCCGAACACCGCAGCCGGCGTCTCGATCATGATGCCAAGCTGGAAATCGCCATGCTCGACGCCTTCCGCCTTGAGCTCCGCCGCGCATTCATCGATGAGAGCACGCGTCCGCCGCACCTCCTCGATATCGGACACCATCGGCAACATGACGCGAAGATTGCCGTGAACGGCCGCCCGTAACAGCGCCCTCAGCTGCACCTTGAAGATATCCGGCCGATCGAGGCACATGCGAATGCCCCGCCATCCCAGGAACGGATTTTCCTCCTCGGGAAACTCCACCCCGGAAATTGGCTTGTCGCCGCCGATATCGAGCGTGCGCACGATCACCGGATGGTCCGGAAAGGCCTTGGCAAGCGTCGCATAGGTCTCCGCCTGCATGTCCTCGGAGGGAAGATGCATGTGCCGCATGAAGAGGAGTTCCGTGCGGAAGAGACCGACCCCCATGGCCCCGGCGTCCTGCGCCGCCTCGATCTCGTCGAGCGAGCCGAGATTGGCGGCCACATGGATGACGGTCCCGTCGGCCCGCCTGGGCACGACGTCGCGATAGGCCTTCAATGCCTCGCGCTCACGGTCGGCTGCCCCGATCATCTCCGCGAAACGCTCACGCGTCCCGGCATCCGGATCGACATAGACCACACCGGCATTGCCGTCGATGGCCGCTTCCGAGGCCTCCCGCAGTTCATGCACGGCATCGCCGAGACCAAGCACCGCGGGAATGCCATGGGTCCGGGCGATGATCGCCACATGCGATGTCGCACCGCCATGGCCGCACACCACGCCGCCCAGGCGCTTCAGCGGCGCACGCGCCAGATCCCAGGCGCCAATATCCTCGGCCACGAGAATGGCGCCATCGGCGATATCGTCGAGCTTGGCTTCCTCATGGCCGAGCAGCGTCAGGCAAATCTGCCGCGCAACGGCCTCCAGATCCTCCGCCCGCGCGCTCATATAGGCGTCGTCGAGATTGCGGAATTCATCGGCAAGCTTCGAGGATGCGGCAATGATGGCCGAAACGGCGTCGAGACCCGCATCGATATCCTTGACGGTCTCCTCGTGCAGCGTTTCATCCGCCGCAATATCGCGTAGCGCCGCAACGATGCCCCGATCGCTCGCCTGCATCTCGTCGGAGGCGAGCGAGCGGTCGAGCTTCGCCTGCAACCGCTTCACGGCATCCTCGAAACGGGCTTTCTCCGCTCCGATGTCTTCCTTGGCCACGGTCCGGTTCTGCGGCACAATCTGCGGCGGGAAATGTGCGAAGACAGGGCCCAGACCGACACCGGCGCTGGCGGCCACGCCACGCAGCGCGCCTTCGGCATCCACAAGCGGCGCGGCCGGCTTCTCGGGTTGCGGCGGTGCGGCCGGCGGCGCATCGTCGGCCTTGGCCGGGGCGGCAGGTGCCGCGCCCTCTTCCTCGAGCCCGGATTTCGGGTCTTCCAGATAGGCGATCAGCGCCTCGACTGCTTCGATGGCGTCCGCCCCTTGGGCGCGGATCGTCACCTCGTCGTTTTCCTTCACGCCAAGCAGCATGAGCTTCACCGAGCTCTTCGCACTGACTGATTTCCCGCCCTTGGCGATTTCCACCTCGCTTTCAAAGCCTTTTGCAAGGCGCACGAAGCGGGTCGCGGGGCGGGCATGCAGTCCGTCATGCACTCGGACGATGGTCGAGCGTTCCATAGCGTTCTCGTATCGTTTTCTGCTACGCGGCGTCAGGCGCCGATGGTGATGATCGCGCCGGTCGCAAGCGCGCCGACGAGAACCGACGGTTCCACCTGCGAAGCGCAGATTTCGCCCGGACGTTCCGCTTCGCCGGCCCCGTTGAAATTGATAACGACGTGGCCGATCTCGCGCACCTTGTTCCAGGCGGCCTCTCCGATGGCGGTGATCTCGGCGGAAACCGCGCCAACGCTGATGGCCGCTCCGGTTAACGGCGCTTCATCGCTCGGGCCTTCCTCGACCGCGTGCAGCACTGAAACCTCGGCCAGTTCCTCCGGCGCGCCATCGGCAAACAGTATGAGGACACCGCCTTCGGCAAGCGCTTCCACTTCAGGGCCAACCGCCGTTATGCGCGTCTTGAGAAACACCGACATTCAAAAAACTCCATGCACCTTTTTACGTGTGGAGCGGCGGCGGCTGTTTCGCCGCCGCTCCGGTTATCGTCAAAGAACCAGCAGGCTCACCGCCCAGGCGATGGCCACGGAGACCGGGCCCATGATCTGGCGGCTGATAAGCACCGCTGGGACGCCGATTTCGATCGTTTTCGGCTTCGCTTCACCGAGGGCAAGGCCCACCGGAACGAAGTCGCAGCCCACCTGCGTGTTGTAGGCAAACAGCGCCGGCAAGGCCATTGCCGGAGAGATGGTGCCGTTTGCGATCTGCGGACCGATGATCGCCACACCGATCACCTGCGCGATGACCGCGCCCGGCCCGAGCACCGGTGACAGGAACGGCAGGCCGCAGATGGCCGAGATGATGAGCAGGCCCACAATGTTGTTGGCCAGCGGACCCATGGGCTGCGCCAGCACATCGCCGATACCCGTATAGAGGATCAGGCCGATGAGCATGGTCACGAACGCCATGAAGGGCAGAACGTTGCGGATGACCTGGTCGATAGTGCGGCGGCCGGCATTGAAGAAGATGCCGACCACGCGGCCCATCACGCGGCCCACGCTGCTGATGAGGCCCACGAGCCCGCCTTCGCCCGATTGCGGAGCGGCGGACGCCGTTGCCGCGCTTTCCGTGGACGAAGCCGCGCCGGTGGCGGATGTGGCGGATGCGGCCGAACCGGCAACCGTCGCCGCCGCGCTGCCATCGGCCATCTCGATATTCTCCGGCTTGACGCCCGAGACATAGATGTCCTCGGTGATGAACTGCGCCAGCGGGCCAGCCTGCCCGACCGGGGTCAGGTTGACGGTCGGAATGCGCTTGCGCGGATAGACGCCGCAACGGGCCGTGCCGCCGCAATCGACGACCACGACCGCCATCTCGCCTTCCACCGGCGGGCTCTTGAAGCCATCCACGGCTTCCCCGCCTGTCATTTCAGCGATGCGCTGGGCGACCGGATGGATGCCTCCGCCCGTGACGGAAACGATCTTGTTGCGCTCGTTGGTGGGTTCGATCACCAGAGGGCCGCCCCAGCCGCTGGCACCCTTCGAAATCTTGACTGCCTTGTAAGTCTTCATGTGCCCCTCCCCTAGAGCTCAACGCCCTGACGGCGCGCCATGATGGCGGTGATCTTTTCCGTCAGCATGCCCTTGAGAAGGATGACGACGAGGCCGACCAGCGCGTACCAGATGGCTACCGTGATGTGATAGCCGGAAGGCACGGTGCCATTGCGCTCGAGCTCGAGCAGCGCGACCAGAATGCCGCCCCACACGAAATATTCACCCGGGTTGATGTGCGGGAACAGGCCGAGCGGCGGATGCACATAGGACACGGCCGCGTCATAGAAGGCAGGCTTGTGCTTTTCTTCCAGGAACGAGCCGAACGTGTAGGCCATCGGGTTGGTAAGGAAGAAGACGGCCAGCACCGGCAGAACCGTGTAGCGCGTCAGCGCGATGCGGCCCGCGCTCTGTGCAAGGCCATGAACGCGCTGCTCGCCCACCAACTCGGTGATGGCGTAGAACGCGGTCATCAGCACCACCAGCGTCGGGATGATGCCGGTCACAAAGCCGGCGAACACTTCGCCGCCCTTCTGGAAGATGCCGATGAAATATTTGCCGATGGCCGTAAGCCATCCAAGCTGCTCTTCCTGGGTGACGGTGTTCAGCTTCTCGCGGAACTCCTCAACCGAGATGTCGCTGCCCGACTGGGCGAGAACGACGAGATCATGCGCCGCATCCTTGACGGCAAGCTTGCCGTGCAAGGCGGCGTCGCCTGCCAACGCGCCGGCCATATGCAATCCCTGCATGGCCGTGTCGGCATGTTGCGCCATAAGTGAAATAACTGACATTGTCCTCCCTCTCCTAATCGTCCTTTCGGGCCTCCATGCCCGATTGGCCCCTTAGCTCATGTCACGCGCCGGCATTCGCCAGCGATTCGCGAAGCGAAGGCTCCTCGCCCCCTCGCGTACGGTCGATCTGCGCCACGGCTTGCGTGATCGCGGATGTCAGCCCCGGCTCCTTGTCACCAAAGATCGCTGGCTCCGCGCGCAGCTTGTCGAGTTCCATGCCCTCGAACGCTTCGTGTCTGGAAAATTTGGCGAAGACGGAACGTCCTGCCATTGTCAGGATACGCCGGACAGTCAGATCCGGCCCCACAACGACAATGGCGATGGCGCCCTTCTTCAGGAAACGGCCGTGAAATGCGCCCGTTCCCACGTAGCCATCGGCAAATTTCTGCGTAATACCTTTAAAAACATCCGAATAATGGCGCATCTGCAACCAGACGCCAAAGGATTGCAAGGCCCAAACCAGAGCCAGCAGCAACAGCCCCCATTGCCACAACGCCATCAGGCTACTCCTCCCAACCACACATCCCGAAACAATCGACGCGTCGACAGTGCCGAAACGCTTCGGGAAGGGAAAGTAAGAACATTTGTCTTTTGGAATGTCAAATTGTATATTCATTACGCACGCATCGATGCGGCTTATTTGATTGGAGGCCGCCACTGGCGTGCTATGTTGGGAGCGGAGGAGTGCGCCCGTGGACCTCGATTTCAAGGACGAGCTGGCTGTCATGCCGGACCTGCGGCACCGGCTGCGGCAGTTGCGCTGGTTCAGGGCCACGTTTCGCGGCAACGCGCGGGCCGTTTCCGCCCATTACGGCATTTCCTTCGATATCGACGAAGAGAGGCTGACGGGTGTCTTTCTCGACTGGGTCGAACAGATCGATGCCCGCAAAGCCTATGCGCAGGTCGACCGTGCCGACTTCATCATCTACGCTGCGGGCCTTTGCCTGAAGGAGATGATCCGCCGCAAACCCGCATCGGTTGCCTCCGGCAGCAACGTGGAAAACCGCGTCGAGGGCAATGCTGAAATCGTTCGTTTCTGGCCGGAAGGGTTTCTCTACACAAACTATTGCGTCTGCGCGATTGCTGCCATATTCGAGCAGGAATTCGGCGCAGCACCCGAACTCGACCGTTGCGCGGACGATTTACGCACCTGGTGGTCCTACAAGGAGAACACCCGCGAGATGCCTGCTTCCGCAGTGGCTTTTCTGGACCGCTTTTTAGGCGCCGAACCGAACTGGGTGGCGCCCGATCTCGTCGAGGGGCGGCTTGCCATGCGCCTGGCCATAGATGCTGGACGGAAATCCATCGAGGCGCCGTCGATCTTCCCCGAAGACAAGCTCTGACCCCAGCCTGAAACCGGCGGGCAAGCCCATCCGCATCCGGGAACGCCCCAAGGTTGCCACTCCCCATGAACCACGCCCACTGACCGGAGAACCCATGAAGCGTCCCCTCATCATATTCGATTGCGACGGCGTCCTCGTCGACAGCGAGCCGCTGGCCGCAATCGCCTATGAGCGCGTTTACCGCAAGCACGGCATGACGATTACGACTGATATCGTCGGCCAATGCATCGGCATGAAGCAGGCCGACATCATCGTGCGGATCGCGGAACTGACCGGCCATTCCTTCCCTGAACACGCGACCGACGATATCTGGCTGGAAACGCGCGAACTGATCGCCGAGGAACTTGAACCCACGCACGGCATCCTGCCGTTTCTGAGAGCGCTTGAGGGCGCGCGATGCGTCGCTTCCTCTTCCTCCATGGAACGCATCGCACTCAGCCTGGACGTGACGGGCATTGCCGATTTCTTCAGCGAGAACGTCTTCTCCACCTCCATGGTGAAGCACGGCAAGCCGGCCCCCGACATTTTCCTGTTCGCCGCCGAAAAGCTGGGCGCGGAGCCGGCTTCCTCGGTTGTGATCGAGGATTCACCCTTCGGCATTCAGGGCGCGGTTGCCGCCGGCATGACCGCGATCGGCTTCACTGGCGGCAGCCACTCCTTCCCCGGCCACGCCGAGAAACTGAAGGCCGCGGGAGCGCATGCCACATGCGCGAGCTGGACAGAGGTCGAGAAGGAATTGACGGCGCGCGGCTTCATCGCGGAAGCGACCGCCCGGAGCTGAGGGGCCCGCCTGAAAAATGCGCAAGAAAATGGCGCTGTCCGTGATGATCCGGACAGCGCCGAAGTTACGCGGTCAACGTAACAGGGTGCCTCCTACACCAGCATGGCCATCGGGTTTTCGATGACCGACTTGAAGGCGGCGAGGAGTTCGGCGCCGAGCGCCCCGTCCACGGCACGGTGATCGGTCGACAGCGTCACCGACATCACCGTCGCCACCTTGATCTCGCCGCCCTTGACCACCGGGCGCTGCTCGCCCGCGCCGATGGCAAGGATCGTCGCATGCGGCGGGTTGATCACCGCGGCGAAATCCTTGATCCCGAACATGCCGAGATTGGACACCGCCGTGTTGCCGCCCTGATATTCCTCGGGCTTCAGCTTGCGGCTGCGCGCCCGCGAGGCGAGATCCTTCATCTCGTTGGAGATGGCCGAAAGCGTCTTCTCGTCGGCGCGCCGGATGATCGGGGTGATCAGGCCGCCGGGGATCGACACCGCAACGCCCACATCGGCGTTCCTGTGCTTGACCATGGCGTTCTCGGTCCACGACACATTCGCCTCCGGCACCATGGCGAGCGCCTTGGCATAGGCCTTGATGACCATGTCGTTGACGGAGAGCTTGTAGGCGGGCTTTTCCCCCGCCTCGCCCTTCACCATCGGGGCCGCATCGTTGAGCTGCTTGCGCAGCGTCAGAAGCGCGTCGATGTCGCAATCGAGCGTCAGGTAGAAATGCGGGATGGTGGACTTCGCCTCGACCAGGCGGCGGGCGATGGTCTTGCGCATCGTGTCGTGCGGCACGAGTTCGTAGGAGCCTTCCTCGAAAAGCTTGAGGATGGCGTCATCCGACATCGCCTTGACGGACGCCGCACCGGCGGCAGCGGGCGCTGCCTCGGAGGGAGCCGCGACGGCGGCACCGCCACCGCTGGCGGCAGCTTCCACATCGGCCTTCACCACGCGCCCCTTCGGGCCCGAACCGGAAATCGCCGAAAGATCGAGCCCTGCTTCCTTCGCAAGACGCCGCGCAAGAGGCGAGGCCCGCACGCCATCGCCGGAAGCGGCTGCGACCGGCTGCGGTGTGGCAGGCACCGGTGCTGCTTCCGCCTTGGCGGGAGCAGCAGCCGCCGGCTTCTCGGCCGGCTTCTCGGCCTCGGCGGGTGCGCTGGCTGCCGGCGCATCCGAAGCCGCCTCGCCTTCCTCGTAGATCCAGGCGACAGCCTGGCCAACGGGAATGTCGACGCCTTCCTTGCCGGTGATGTTGCGCACGACGCCGCTTGCCGGAGCATCGATCTCCATCGCCGCCTTGTCGGTCTCGATCTCGAACAGGAGATCGCCCTTTTTCACGGTGTCGCCTTCTCCAACCGCCCAGGAGGAGATGCGGCCGGTCGACATGTCCATGTCGACCTTCGGCAGAATGACCTCGACCGGCATGTCAGCGCGCTCCCTTGGCCAGGTCGCGGGCCGCCTTGACGATACCGTCCACCTGCGGAACCGTGGCCTTTTCCAGCTCGGGATTATAGGGGATCGGCGTCTCGGCGCCGCCCAGCCGCACGATCGGCGCGTCAAGATAGTCGAACGCTTCGCTTTCGGCGATCATGGCGGAGATTTCCGCGCCCACGCCAAGCGTCTTCACACCCTCATAGACGCACATCAGGCGCGAGGTCTTGCGAACGCTCTTGATGATGGTCTCACGATCCATGGGCCGCACCGTGCGCAGGTCCACGACCTCGATGTCGATACCTTCTGCCGCCAGCTGCTCGGCAGCATCCAGCGCCTTGTGGACCATGATGGAGGTGGCGACGATGGTGAGGTCGGTGCCCTGACGGCGCACTTCGGCCTTGCCGATCGGCACCGTGTAATAGCCTTCGGGAACCTCGCCCTTCATCTTGTAGAGGAGCTTGTGCTCGAAGATCATTACCGGATCGGGATCTTCCACCGCGGCAAGCAGCATGCCCTTGACGTCATGCGGCGTGGCCGGCTGGATGACCTTCAGGCCAGGAACGTGGCCAAGCCACGCCTCAAGGCTCTGGCTGTGCTGCGCGGCAGCGCCCGTGCCGGAACCGGCCGGGAAGCGCATGACGACAGGTACGGAAACCGCGCCGCCCAGCATATAGCGCATCTTTGCCGCCTGGTTGACGATCTGCTCCATCGCCAGCGTGGCGAAATCGGAGAACTGGAACTCGAAGATCGGGCGCATGCCCGTTACCGCTGCGCCGACGGCAACGCCAGCACCGCCAAGCTCGGAGATCGGCGTATCCATGACGCGGTCGGGTCCGAAGCGCTCCACCAGATCACCGGTGACCTGGAAGGCGCCGCCATAGACGCCAATATCCTCGCCCATCAGGAAAACGCGCTCGTCGCGCTCCATGGCGATGGCCATCGCTTCCTGAATGGCCTGCGCGTAGCTCAGTTCGCGCGAAGCTGTCTCGACCTGCGCATCCATCACGCCTGCTCCGTGTACACGTATTTCTCAAGATTGGCGACGTCGGGCATCGGGCTCTCCTTGGCGAACTCGATTCCCGCGGCGATCTCCTTGCGCACATCCTCGCGAATGGCTTCGATGCCCGCGAGATCGATCACGCCGAACTCCTGAAGCTCTTCCTCGAAGTGCTCGATCGGATCGCGCTGCGTCATCCACTCCTCGATCTCTTCCTTCGTGCGATAGCGGTTGCGATCGCTCTTGGAATGGCCGCGATAGCGGTAGGTCTTGCACTCGATCAGGCTGGGGCCCTCGCCATTGCGGGCGCGCTCGATGGCGCGATGCGCGGCGGCAGCCACATCGGCGACGGAATTGCCGTCGACGATCTCGCCCGGCATCGCATAGGCCGGGGCGCGGTCGGCAATGTTCTTCACCGCCGTTGCACGGGCAACCGACGTCGACATGCCGTAACCGTTGTTCTCGCAGACGAAGATCACCGGCAGCTTCCAGATGGAAGCCATGTTGAGCGCCTCGTGGAAGGCGCCCTCATTGTTGGCGCCATCGCCGAAGAAGGAAACGACCACCTTGCCATTCTTCATCTTCTTGGCCGTCAGCGCCGCACCGACCGCAATCGGTATGCCGCCCGCCACGATGCCGTTTGCGCCAAGGTTGCCCTTGGTCACATCGGCAATGTGCATGGAGCCGCCGCGACCCCGGCAATAGCCCGTGGTCTTGCCGAAGAACTCGGCGAACATGCGCGATACATCCGCACCCTTGGCAATGGAATGACCATGACCGCGGTGGGTGGAGGTGATCTGGTCGTCATCCGTCAGCCCGAGGCAGATGCCCATGGCCGAAGCTTCCTGACCGATGGAAAGATGCATCGTGCCGTGGATGAGGCCACGCATGTAGCTCTCCTCAGCGCCTTCCTCGAACTGGCGGATCAGATACATCTTGCGCAGGGCGCCGCGCAGCGTCTCGTGATCGTAGTGCTGATATAAGAAGGGCAGGTTGGCGCCGTCCTTCTTTGCCGCGGCGCCTGTCTTGGCTTTGCCGGCCATCTTTATGCTCCTGTCGTACCGTAAACGAGCTTGTCCTGCCGGGCGCGGAGTTCCGCGATCTTGGAGCCGGCGGGCAGTGCCGCGTTGTCGAAAGTGATGAGTTCGCCCTTCTTGATGGGCTTGCTGACCGAACCGCCCTGCAGCAAACCGCAGGGAATGGCTTTCGCCGCGCGCGCTTCCGGCGCGGTCATGATCCAGGCGCGGTAGCAATATTCACCGATGGCATCGAGCTTGTCGCCCGGCTGCAGATCCTTCTTCGCCACGGCGCAGACCTCGGCCACCGGCTTGTCCAGCGGCACCATGTCCGCTTTGCCATAGAGCACGACACGGGCGCAGGTCAGCGGAACCTCAAGAGAGGTCAGGTGATAGGGGCGATGGAACGTGAAATACGGGCCCTTGCCCATCTTCAGATCTTCCATGCGCTCCGAAATGCGCGGGTGCGACATGTCGGCCACCACGAAGACGCCCGGCGCCACGCCCTTGCCGATGGAGTAATCGACGACGCCGACGCGCGACAGGACACCGCCATCCTTCTCCGGAATGAGAACGGAGGAAAGCTGGTCCAGCGTTGCGGCGGGGCCGTGCATGCCCGGCTTGTCAGGGACCAGGCCGGTCGCGTTGGCGATAGCCGCCATTTCGACCATGGTCTTGGATCCGTCGACGAACTCGACCAGCATGCGGACATTCATGTTCCGGCGCTTGGCTTCTTCCATATAGTCGTCGGGAATGGCGTCGATATTGAGCGGATTGTTCTTGCCCTTGCCGGCAGCCACGATCGGGTGGCCCATGGCGGAGACGAACTCGATCAGCTCCATGCAGGAAGACGGCTCATCGCCCGCGCCAAGCGAGTAGGTAACGCCCAGGCGCTCGGCCTCGCTTTTCAGATAGGCGCCGATGGTCACGTCCGCCTCGACATTCATCATGACGAGGTGCTTGCCGTGCTCCATGGCCCTGAGGCCGATCTCGGCACCGACGGCCGGCACGCCGGTCGCATCGATCACCACATCGATCAGCTCATTGTTGATCAGGAGATCGGCATCGTTGGTGACGGCAACCTTGCCGCCCTCCATGGCCGCGGTCATGGCGGACTGGCTGTCCACCTCCTTGGCATGGCCTTTTTCCTGATAGGCGATGTCTACGGCGCGGCTGGCCGCGGGCAGGTTCAGCTCCGAAATGGCGCCGATCTCGATGCCCGGCATATGGGCCACGCGGGTGACGATATCGGTCCCCATTTCGCCGGAACCGACGAGGCCGATGCGAATCGGCTTACCGGATTTGGCGCGGTCTTCGAGATCCCGGGCCAGACCCGTAAGTGCAACATTGGTAGGCATTTTCGCCATTCTCCCAGATGGACGTTTCCTCAATCAGAGGCTTATTGAACATATGTTTCAGTGTCAATACGAATGTCCAAAAAGGGGCAATTCAACGCACCTCGGATTTTAGCCGGCATCCACCCCGACATTCGTAATGTCGCGACCTGCCCTCACGCTCAGGGGAGATCGTAACATTCCAGCATTCTTGAACGCTCTGTTTCAAATTCCCGATCTAACCAGGAAGAACTCCAGCTCCTAGATATCCGACACAGCCAAGGTTCAGTGTCAGGCTGTAACTTGATGTACTGCTTGGCATATTTCGCCGATAGTACAAGCATAATATATATGGAGTATTGGAAATGAAATCTGTTATTTATGCGATTGCTCTTTCGTCGCTGGTTGCTGCCCCTGCTTTTGCCATCGAGCCCATCAAGGGAAGCATCACTTATGATGCCCCGCACACTCAGGTTCTTGCAAAGAGCCCGGTGGGTTCCGTGATCCAGCACAGCTTTACCTCGAACGGTACCGACTACCGCGAGCTCTATGTGGTGGGTGCGAACGGCCAGCCGGAGCTGGTAAGCCGCAGCGCTTCCAACGCCAGCTGATTTCAGAACTGGCCAGCCGCTTTTTCAGACTGGCCAACGGATTTTCAGACCGGCCACCGGATTTCAGACCGGATTGTCATCAGGCCCGGGGCTCGGCCCCGGGCCTTTTTCGTTGCGCGGTGTCAGGGTCATCGGTTGCGCTGCACGATGCAGGGCACTCCGCCCTTGTAGAGCCGCTCGCAAAGACGCCCCGCTTCATCTCTGCTTTTCGCCCCGATCCGCACCGCGTAAATGCCGCGCCAGCCCCGCGGTGAGCGAACCCGGCTGACGACCGGCTCGTGCCCGGCAAGCAAGGCCGCATTGCGCCGTTTGGCCTCTTGCCAGAGCCTGATGGCAACGTCCCGGCGAAAGTGTCCGGCCACCTGGACGCCCCAGGGCTGTCTGGGCACACTGGCCATCGCGATCACGGCCCGCGCGGTCACCGGCAATTGCTGGCAGGCCTCCTTGAAGGTCTTGTCCGCAGCGAGCGGCGCGATGCGCGGTCGGTGCTCCCTGTCGGAAAAATTGTCGACCGGCTCCCCGAAGATGGAGAGCACGTAGTTCTCTGTTTCGAGCGGCAGAAACCCGCCGGCGCCAAGCCATCGTGCGATGCGGTTTTCCCCCGCATTATAGGCGGCGGCGGCCAGCCCGAGATTGCCGAACTTCCGCTCCAGCTCTGAAAGATAGGCCGCAGCCGCCGGAATGGCCTGTTCGATGTCGAATGCATCCTGAAGTCCCCGAAGCGATGCGGTGCCCGGCATGAACTGCGCCACACCTTCCGCGCCCTTGGGACTGACCGCATTCGGATTGAAACGGCTTTCTTTCCAAAGAAGCCTTGCCAGAAAAGGAGCTTCCAGCCCTTGCTCGCCGGCATGCGTTTCGATCAGGTTGCAAATGGAAGCGACCAACGCCCGTGGTTCGGTCTTTTCGACCTCGCCGGCTGCGGACGGCTCAACGGCCAGGAAAAGCGCAGGGGCAAGCATGGCAGCAACGCTTCTTCGCCATTGTGATCGCTTCAAGATCATATCCGCCCTCAATATCCGCTCCCATCATATGCCAGTTGTTGCATCGGTGGAATGACGGTGTGCCCGGCACAGCCGCAGCTTGATGTGGCGAATGGCTTCCCCGGTTTTCTTTTTCAACAACCTATTTGCGGAATACCCCGGTGGGGCCAGCGCCCGTCGCAAATGCACGTATTGCGCGTATCCCGCTGATCTTCAAGCAACAAATTCACCTCGGCTGTGACAGCTCCATCCAACCGATTGTTGTTTGGCAGCACCCGATCCCCAGTCGCTGCTTTTCTTCGCCAGCAGGCCGGTTTATTGGGGGTTTTCGTTAGGTTAGGCAGGCAGGATATGCGGGCAATTCTGGGTGTTTTGGTGCTGTCTCTCGGCACCGTCGGTTTGGGCTATTGGGCGCAGGGCCACAATGCCGTGCGCATGGAGACCACGATAGGCGAGGGAGCGGTCCAGGCCGTCGGGAAAACCGTGCACCCCCTGGAGATCAAGGCATCAGGGCGAGACATTCATGTTTCCGGTATCGCCGACGATACCAGCGAGAAGACGCGTATTCTGGCCATGCTCGACGCCGTTGAAGGACGCCGCGTGGTCACGGAAAATCTGCGCGTTCTCGAAAAGGTTTCCCCCTTCACGACGCAGGTCACGAAAGAGACCCCCGATACGCCGCTTGCCTTCGGCGGATATGCGCCAAGCGAAAGCGCCAGAGCGGCATTGGGCCTCGCGGATACCACCGGCTCGCTGCAGCTTGCATCGGGCGCCCCGGAAAACTGGGAACAATTGGCGCGCGCCGGGGTCGAGGCGCTCGGCTTTCTCAGGAAGGGGCAGATGACCCTCACGGATGACAAGCTGACCATCGTCGGCGAAGCAGCGAGCGCCGATGATTACACGATGGCGGAAGAAGCACTGTCGCACTTGCCTGCGCAGAACGTAACACGGTTGATCCCGAGACCGAAAACCGAGCACCCCGCCGGCTGGCATCTGGAATATGATGCGGTAACGGGTGCGACCGTCTCGGGCACGTTGCCTGCCGAAATGAACGCCGAGGCGCTCGCCGAGGCTCTGGGATTGAACAGCATAGCCGGAACGCCGACGCAGACCGAGGAGGGCGGAGGGAGCGACACAAGCTTCCTTGCGACCCTCCGCGGCTGGCTCGACCGCATCGAACATCTTACGCTCGACGTCTCTGCGGAAAAACATCAGGCCGAGGTCGTGGTGCAGGGCGATGTCGACGCAGACGCCCTTAAGAAGGACCTCGCCGGAAGCGGCATTGCCGCCGAAGTTTCGATCATGATGCCAGAGGGTTCGAATGGCGCGACACGGGTCAACGCGGCAAGCGGCATCACCCAGCGCTATATGGGCGGGTTCTGGCTTGCATTGCCGGAAATCCGCACCGACCGCGCCGGATGCCAGGCTGCCGCCGATGCCGTGCTTGACCGCATCTCCATCAATTTCGTCACCGGGTCCGACAAGCTTGATACCGGCGCGGTGAGAGCGATCAATGAACTCGCGCGTTTCATGGTGCAATGTTCGGAAGAAACCGGATTGAAGGCCGAAATCGGCGGACACACCGACAATGTCGGAGAGGAGGCGGCCAATCTCGATCTGAGCCAGCGCCGCGCCGCTGCGGTGGGTCGCGAATTGATCGCGCGCGGTGTCGCCGCGGACCGGCTGGACATGCGCGGCTATGGCATGTCGAAGCCCATAGCCGACAACGGTACCGAACAGGGACGCGCAAAAAACCGCCGCACCACGGTTACCTGGACGGATTGAGAAATACCGCATGCGAATGCGGATAGGCGAAGCGGTTTCTCGACCCGCAGCCGAACAGAACACAGGAAGTCGCGGCGACCCGATGGCGCAGCCGCAATAGGGGATTGATAGGATGTTTCAGAACTGGGGTTTTCTGCTTTCGGAGATCTGGGGGCTTCTGCTTCTGGCTGCCTTGCTCGGCCTGTTTGCCGGCTGGTTGATCTGGGCGCGGCAACGCACGGACGTGATTACGGACCGGTCGGAAACCGAACGGCTTCGCACGGAACTCGAGGCCTGCGGCAAGCAGGGCCAAAAGCTTTCTGAGCGGGTAGCCGAACTGGAAAACGCGCTGGCCGAAAAGCAGATTTCGGAGCCCGCTCCGCTTGCGGCTCCTGTCGAAATGTCCCGTCCGGCATCGCTGAAAGCCCCACGCTCGGGCAAGCCGGACGATCTGAAACTCATCAAGGGTGTCGGGCCGGTGCTTGAGGAACTGTGCCACAAGCTCGGCTATTTCCACTTCGACCAGATCGCGGAATGGACAACCGCAGAAATCGCATGGGTCGACGAGAACCTCGAAGGCTTCAAGGGTCGCGTCACCCGTGATGAGTGGGTAGTCCAGGCGCGCGACCTGGCGGCGGGCAAACCGTCACGCCTGAGCGGCGCAAGCTGAGCCGCCGTTTCAAAGAGTAAGCCCGCCATCGACATGAATGCTTTGCCCGGTGATATAGCCAGCCTCTCGTGAGAGGAGGAAGGCGATCACCGCGGCAACTTCGTTCGCATCCCCGAAGCGTCCGGCTGGAATGGCGGACCGGAGTACGGTCCACTCATCCTCGGTCAGGGAGGAATGCGCGCCCTTCGGCTTTGCGATGAGGCCGGGCACCACCGCATTGCAGGTGATCCCGTAAGGAGCGGTTTCCGCGGCCAGCGTCCTGATCTGCGCTTCCAGCGCCGCCTTTGCCGGCGCCGTGGCGGGAAAGCGTACATGTCGCGTCCGATGCGCCCCGAAAGCGGAGATGCAGACAATCCGCCCCTGTCCCTCGACCAGATGCGGAAGGCAGCAACGCGCCGCCCGGTGAAACGCCACCGGCATGGCCAGAAGCGCCTCCGTCAAATCCTCCTCCGAAGCCTCGTCATAGGTTGAGCGTCGGGCGTATCCGGCGGCAAAGACGAGTGCGTCGAGCGGCGCTGAACCTTCGAGGGCCTGTCTCAGGCCATCCATGGTTCCTTCCTCGGCCAGATCGCCAAGGAAGCTCGTGGTTTCAGCGCCCGCTTCCACGCAATCGCGCGAAACCGCTTCGAGCGAGGCCGCTCTGCTGCCCGTGTGCAGGATCAGGCGCTGCCGCGGACCGGCAAGGCGGCGCGCCAGGGCAGCGCCGATGCCAGCCCCCGCTCCCAATATGGCCACATGGGTCAATTGCTTGCCTCCTCTGGCTTTCCAGGCAGGGGCGCCTGCCAGACCCGCGGCACCGCGACAAGCAGGACGAGGAGCACCGCAAGCCCGCCGATCCGCACCGCCATATCCAGATTGTGGCTGAGCGCGACCGATGCGCCGCCCACGCAAGCCACAACCCGCAGCGGGAAGACAAGCCGGTCCCGCAGATAGCCCGTAAACCCGGCGGCGATGGCAATGAGCGATCCGATGACGAGAACCCCCTGCCCGATCGTGTCGCCGATCGTTCCGGTCATCAGCAGGCCCGGCGAGAAGAGGAAGGAAAAGGCGACGATGAAGCCGGCAACGGCCATGCGGATAGCATGCACACCCGTTGCCAGGGGCGATCCTCCCGAAATCGATGCCGCCGCGTAGGAGGCGATCGAGACCGGTGGCGTCGCATCCGCCAGAATGGCGAAGTAGAAAACGAAGAGATGCGCCGCGAGCGTCGGAACGCCGAACTCCGCCGTCAGAATGGGCGCGCTGATCGACGCCGTGATCACATAGGCCGCTGTTGTGGGAAGCCCCATCCCCATCATCAGCGTGGTGAACATGATGAGGATGCCCGCCATGACCAGCGACCCGTGCGCCAGCGAGGTTATCAGGCCGCCGATGGAAATGACGAGACCGGTCACCGTGAGGGCGGCAACGATCATGCCGGCCCCAAGACAGGCAAGCGCGACAATGACGGTGTTGAAGCCCGCGCTCACCAGCATGGTCCAGAGGATGGCCGGCGTCGGAAAGGTGTGTCGCCGCAGGCAGGCAACGAGAACGGTGGCGATGATCGAGCCGAGCGCGCTCAAGTGCGGACTGAAGCGCATGGTGAGCATGACCACGAGCACGATGATCGGCAACACCAGATGCGCGTCGCGCAATACATCGCGCCAGGTGGGGATATCCGCCTCGTCGAGTCCCTTCAGTCCCTGCCGCTTCGCGGTCAGATGCACCGTGATGAGCAGCATCAGGAAGTAGCAGACAGCACCCAGCGCCGCTGCCTTGACGATCTCGACATAGGCAATGTTCGTGAACTCGGCCATCACGAAAGCGCCCGCGCCCATGATGGGCGGCATGAGCTGGCCGCCGACACTGGCTGCCGTCTCGACACCGCCCGCGAAATTGGGGCGATAGCCGATCCGCTTCATCATGGGGATGGTGAAGGATCCCGTGGAGAAGACATTCGCCGTGGCCGAACCGGAGATCGATCCGAACAATGCGGATGTGATGACCGCCACCTTGCCGGGTCCACCCACCTGCCGGCCCGCGATGCACGAGCCCAGCGAGTTGAACAGACGCCCCAGGCCGAGCTGTTCCACGGCAGCGCCAAAGGCGATGAAGATCGCCACCATGCTGGTCGAAATTCCCGTCAGCGTTCCGAACATGCCCTGGTCGTTGCCCAGATACATGATGTCGATGATCTCGGAATACGGCATGTTGCGATAGTTCAGCATGCCGGGCCAATATTCCGACGTGAAGAGATAGAGGAAGGCCAGCAGGATCATGTAGGTCAGGACGGGCGTCACCGCGCGGCGGATCGCCTCCAGCGCGACCACGATCATCAGGCCGCCAAGGATAAGTTCCTTGGTCTCGACCGGCGAAACGCCCTCCAGCCGCATGTTGAAATCGAACGCGTTCCAATAGGAGTTGAAACAGGCAACGAGCGCGATCGTCATCATCCCGATGTCGAGCAGCGTGGGATCGCGCTCGCGTCCCGAGGCGCGCGCCGGATAAAGCAGGAAGGCGAGCGACAGAAAGAAGAACAGGTGAAGCGAGCGCTGCTCACGCGGCGGCAGAAAGCCGATCCACGCCGTATAAAGCTGGAAAATCGTGCCGAGCGCGGCCCAAACCGCGACGACAAGGCTCCAGTGTCTGGTCAGCTTGCGCATGTGACACTCCTGGCCAGGCGTTGTCCGGAAGGTGAGGCCCGCTGTCGAGGCAGGCCAATGATCTCAGGATGAGTGAGAGCGGGCAGGCGCTGGCCTGCCCGTCATTGGCAGGGCTTACATGAAGCCCCGTTCCTTCAGGTATTTTTCAACGCCGGGATGCAGCGGTGCGGGCTTCGTGCCGGCTGCCGTCGCGCAATCGAACACGGCAATGGAGGCATGAATGGCTGCGAGCCCTTCCGGCCTTTCGCAGAAGGTCTTGATCATCTGGTAGGCCGCGTCCTCCGAAAGGTCGGAGCTTGCCATCAGTGCCGTCGCCATGATCAGGGTCGGTACGTCGCTATCCTGACCGGGATAGGTTCCGGCGGCGAGCGTCTTGTGCCCATAGCCGAATTTCTCGCCCATTGCCGCAAGTGTCGCCTCCGGGAAGGGCATGATCGTCGCTGGCCGCGCCTGCATGCCTTCAACGATGGCGGCACCGGGAACGCCGAGCGCATTGAACACGTAATCGACAATGCCGTCGCCGAACTGGCTTGCAGCCGTCGAGTATTCGACGAAGTTCAGCTTCCAGCCGCGGCTTTTCAGATCGTCATAGGACGTGCCGTAATGTTCCATCAGATAGCGGAAGGTCTGCTCGTCCGAGGAACCAACCTTCGTCACGGCGATGGGGATGTCCTTGCCTTCCTTGAACAGCGTGTCCATGTCCTGGATCGGTGCATTCTTGGCCGCCACCATATGCAGGTAGATGTCGGAGAAGGACATGCCGATGAGGCGCAGCTTGTCGTGCGGCTTGCCTTCATAGATGCCGGTGCCGTCATAGGCAGCCTTCAGAAAGATATCGAGGCCGGTGCCGATCTGGCTCGTGCCGTTCTGCACCTTGGTGGGATTTGCCGTGCCGCCGCCGGGCACCACCCGAATGGTGAGGTTGGGATCGCTTTCATGCACCATTGCAGCCATGCCGGATGCCTGACCGAACCAGCCGCCGCCAACCTGGCCAGCGGTCCATTCGATGGTCTGGGCGCCCGCCGTGGCGGTGAGGCCGAAGCCTAAGAAGAGTCCGAGGAAGGTCGTTCTTATCATGATTGCCTCTCTGAAGGTTGTGGACCGGGCCTCCGGCCCCAGGGGGGTTATCCGCCCTCTTCCGCGAAGTGCTTCGTATGCACATGGGCATAGGCCTGCCTGATCGCGGTGAGGATCTCGTCGTTGCGATGCAGGATATGTTCCCGCATCAGTCTTTCCGCCGACGCCGCATCGCGTGCGCGAAGACGGTCGAGAATGCTGCGATGCTCGCTTTGGGTATTGTCGCGTTTGCCTTCCATCGCGATCCATCGGATCAGATGGATGCGGTCGTTGAGATTCTTGAGAATGCGCAGCAATTCGGGGTTCTTGGCCAGAAGCGCGATGCCTTCATGGAACCGGCAATCGAGTTCCACGAGCCGGTCGATGGAAGCATCGGGAGATTCACGCACCGACCCGTCAAGAAACACGGCCATGGCGTCCAGCTCGTTATCGCTGGCCCTCTGGCAAGCAAGCCGCACGATCGAAGCCTCGACCTCGATCCGCGCTTCGAACAGCGCGCGGACATCGGCCGGATTGAGGCCCGGCACCTGAAAACTGCGCCCGGCACGCCGCAATATGCCTTCGGCGGCAAGTCTGTTCAGCGCCTCGCGCAGAGGCGTGCGGCTGATGGACATCTGGTCCGCAAGCTCGACTTCGTTGAGCTTCTGGTCTGGCACCAGGTCGAAGGTCAGAACCCTTTTGCGCAGGGCCTCATAGGCCAATGCGGATGTTGTTTGTGTTTCCATGCGATCCTTCCTCGGTTGGATGTCTGCGGTCATTACCACATCGGCACACATCCGAGATCAGAACGTTTGGGGCCGAAGCCCCGCGTGAAACCAGGTCACAAGCGAATAGATGTCGTAGACGGGACGTCCGGTCGCTTCCCGCACGGCCGCCGCATAAGGCGGCATGTTGGTGCATTCCAGGACGATTGCGCCCACTTCGGGATGCGCCGCGACAAGCTCGCGCGCGGCGCCCACCACATCCTGGCAGGCAAGAGCAAGATCGAGATCGGTCTTCTCCGCCTTGATCAGCGTGCGGAAGAACTCGACCCCGTTTTCGGTCCCGCGCACCGGCGTGTCGTCCGGCACACCGATGGCCGAAAGATGTGCGGGCGTCAGGCCTGCGGAGTTCACGGTGACGATACCGACCCGCTGTCCCGGCGGAAGCGTGGCCTGCACCCAGGGCACCTGCATCATGGATGACGTGGCAACGGGAACCTTCACCGCTTCGGCCAGCTCCCGCTGGTAGATGGAGAGGAAGCCGCAATTGGTCGTCAGCGCCTCGGCTCCCAGATCGACGAGATCGCGGGCCGCATCGATGAACGCGTCGAGAAGCCCTTCGGCGGCATTGCACACCACGCGATCCGGGCTTGCCCCGCGCACCACCCGATAGAGCACGGGAAACGGCCAGGTCCGGCCATTCCCCATATCGCCGGGCACCCTGGGAAAACGCGCCTCGAGCATCAGGATGCCGAGCGGCGCGCCGTAGAGCGACTTGCCGCCGCGCGCGATATTTGTTCCCGGCGAACCGAACGGATTTGTCTGGCACGGTTTTGTCTGGTCTGGCATCAGGAAAACCTTTGCGCGCTGAAGGGAATAAGATCGATTTCCGGCGCCTCGCCGGCGGCCAGCTGTGCCGCAAGCCGCCCAGTGCGGACCGAGCTGACGAGGCCGATATGACCATGTCCGAAGGCATGCACCACACCAGCGACGCCCGAAGCGGCGCCAATGCAGGGAATGCCGTCCGGCGTGCTCGGGCGATGCCCCATCCAGAACCGGATCCGGCTCGTGTCGATGTCCGGGAACATGGCGACGAGATGGTTCTGCAGGATTTCGGCGCGACGCCAGTCGGGCAGCGCCTCGATGCCGCCGATCTCGACCTGGCCGGCGCAACGCACCCCCTGCTCCAGCCGGGTGATCACCACCTTGCGGTCACCCACCATGATCGGTGTCGTCGGCCCCGGTCCGTCGCCCTCGGCGATGGCGTGGTAGCCGCGCTCGCTGTCGAGCGGAACCCGGTCGCCGGCCTTCGCTGCCAGCGGTCCCGAACGCACGCCTGCCGCGATGATCGCCACTCCGCAGCCGATCTCGCCCTGGGTCGTGACAACGGCGCCAAGCCGTCCGCCCGAATGCCGAAAATCCAGGGCTCTGGCGGCGATTAGCCGGGCGCCGCGCGATTGGGCATGCGCGATCAGCCCAGCGACATAGGCCCCCGGATTGCGGCAATGCCCGGCCTCGGGAACAAAGACCCCGAAGCGGTATTCGCGGGAAAGATCCGGCTGGCGTTCCGCTAGCGCGTCGCCCTCGATCTCTTCGAACGCTATGCCCAGATCGCGGCGGATACGCCAGCCGAGGGCTTCGGCCTCGAAGCCCGCACGATCGGTATAGACATGCATCAGGCCGCTTTTCGCATCGATCAGATGCGAAAGGCCTGCCTTCTCGGCGACTTCGGCGTGCAGGGCGGGCGCATCGATCAAAAGGGTGCGCAGCGCCCGCGCAATCGCCTCGACCTTGGCCGGCGTGGAGGCCGAGCGCAGGTAGCGCAACAGCCACGGCAACGCGCGAGGCAGATAGGAGGGACGCACGGCGAGCGGCCCGAGCGGATCGCGCAGCCAGCGCGGAACCTGACGCCAAACGCCGGGCGAGGATGGCGGGATCACCGAATGGGAGGACAGCCAGGCGGCGTTGCCGTAGCTGGCCGCCTGCTCGCCTCCGGGCGGACCCGGATCCACCAGCGTAACCGTCAGGCCCCGCTCCAGCAGCTGGAGCGCCGTTTGCGCGCCGATCACTCCGGCGCCGATGATGACCGCATCGGACCTCATGAAGCGGCCTCGGCAAGATGATCGCGCGCATGGGACTGCGCACGCCGGTCCAGGAAGCAATGCAGGATGGCAGCCTTGCCCGAAGCGCGTGCCCGCTCGAAGGCCGGTGCGAACTCGGCGGTACGACGCACGGTTTCCCCGTGACCGCCGCATGCCCGCGCCAGCGCGGCAAAATCGGGATTGACGAGTTCGGTCGCGCTGCGCCGGCCGGGATATTCGCGCTCCTGGTGCATGCGGATCGTGCCGAGTTGGGCATTGTCGATAACGACGATGATTGGCGCGATTCCATACTGGACGGCGGTGGCGAATTCCTGCCCGTTCATCTGGAAGCAGCCGTCGCCGGCAACCGCGACCACGACACGCTCGGGAAACAAGCGCTTCGCCATGACCGCAGCCGGAACGCCATACCCCATGGAACCCGAGGTGGGTGCGAGTTGCGTGCCGAAGGCGCGGTAGCGATAATGCCGCCCGAGCCAGCCCGCATAATTTCCCGCACCGTTGCACAGGATCGTGTCCTCGGGCAGTTCGCGCGCCATCCAGGCGAGCACTTCGCCATACTGGAACTCTCCCGGAAGAGCCCTGGGCTCCCCCGACCAGCGCAGATAGGCGGCATGCGCCTGCCTGGTCGCGCCGGCCCATGGGCGATGCGCGGGAGGATCAAGCTTCGCGAAAGCCGCGGCAAAGGTTACAGGCGATGCCTGGATTGCGAGATCGGGCTGATAGACGCGCCCCAGCTCTTCGGCTCCCGAATGGACATGAACGAGCTTCTGCTCGGTTTTCGGCACGCCAAGCAGCGTATAGGACAGCGAGGGCATTTCCGACAGGCGCCCGCCGATGAGCAGGATGAGGTCGGCGGCATCGACCCGCGCCTTTAATGCCGGATCGGGCCCGATCCCCAGATCGCCGGCGTAGCAGCGATGCAGCGGCGGAAAGCGGTCCGCCCGGCGGAAGGACGTCGCCACGGGAAGATCGAACCGCTCCGCGAAATCGACGAGGTCCTGACGCGCCTCCGGCGTCCAGCCGGAACCGCCGACAATCGCGAGCGGCGCTTTGGCCTCGGCAAGCATCGCACCCAGTTGGACCATGGCTTGCGGATCGGGAGCCGCCCGAACCGGCTCTATGCGCACAATGCCAATCGAGGGACATGGCTCGCTCAGAATGTTTTCCGGCAGGGCCAGCACCACGGGTCCTGGCCGCCCCTGCATGGCGACACGAAACGCGCGCGCCACCATCTCGCTCATCCGCTCGGGATGATCGATCTCGGCAACCCATTTGGCGACCGACCCGAACACGGCCCGGTAATCCAGTTCCTGAAAGGCTTCCCGGCCCCGCATGCGATTGTCTATCTGCCCGACAAACAGGATCATCGGCGTGGAATCCTGCGCCGCGATATGAACGCCGGCGGCCGCGTTGGTGGCGCCCGGTCCGCGGGTCACCATACAGATGCCCGGCCGCCCGGTGAGCTTGCCTTCGGCTTCCGCCATCATCGCCGCGCCGCCTTCATTGCGGCAGGTAAGGACGTCGATATCCGTATCGACCAGCGCATCGAGGACGGCGAGATAGCTCTCGCCCGGAACGCAGGTCACACGCTCGACGCCCTGCAGGACCAGCTGGTCGACCAGCGCCTCTGCGGCGGTGCGGATGAGAGTGGGAAAGGATACGTTCATCGGGCGAGCTCCCTTGCCGGCGCGACGCCCGCCACGGCAGCGGCGATGCGGTCGCAGGCCGTATCGAGTTCAGATTGCGCGGCGGCATATGAGATGCGGAAATGGCCCGGCTGGCCAAAGCAGCTTCCCGGAACCACGGCGACGTCATGGTCCTCGAGCAGCCAGCGGGCGACCGCGCTATCGTCATCGAGCATGCGTCCGGAGGCCGTGCGCCCGCCGATCAACCCCGTGCAGTCCGGGAACACATAGAACGCGCCTTCAGGTTTGCGGCACGCCAGACCGGGAGAATTGTCGAGCCGCTCGCTGATGCGGTCGCGGCGCGCCTGGAACGCCGCCCGGCGCTCGGCAAGTATCTCCTGCGGCCCCTCGAGAGCGGCAATGGCCGCGGCCTGGCTTATCGAACTCGGATTGGATGTCGATTGAGACTGCACCACGGCCATGGCCGCGATCAGCTCCGCCGGCCCTGCCCCATAACCCAGCCTCCAGCCGGTCATGGCATAGGCTTTGGAAACGCCGTTGATGGTCAGGATGCGGCTGGCGAGGTCGGGTCGAAGTGCTGCCGCCGTCACGAAGGCGCGGCCGTCATAAAGCAGATGCTCGTAGATATCGTCCATCATCAGCCAGACCTGCGGATGACGGGCGATCACGTCCAACAGGGCGCCGAGGCTCTCCGCATCGTAGGCGCTGCCGGAAGGATTGGACGGGCTGTTGAGAAGCAACCAGCGCGTTCGCGGTGTTATCGCGGCTTCAAGATCCGCCGGATCGAGACGCAGTCCCGTCTCCGGACGGCCGCGGACCGGAACCACCGTTCCGCCCGAAATGGCAACGATATCCGCATAGCTCGTCCAGTAAGGCGCGGCCAGGATGACCTCGTCGCCCGGATCGAGCGTCGCCATGAAGGCGTTGTAGAGAATCTGCTTGGCGCCGGCTCCGACGGTCACTTCGTCGCGCCGGAAACGCAATCCGTTCTCGCGCTCGAACTTCCCGATGACGGCGTCTTTCATCACCGGCGTGCCGTCGAGTGCGGTGTATTTCGTCTGGCCCGCATCGATCGCGGCCTTTGCCGCTTCCTTCACCCATGCGGGCGTATCGAAATCAGGTTCACCGGCTCCCAGAACGATGACCGGACGCCCCTCGCTTTTCATGCGCCGGGCGGTTTCGCCGATGCGCAGGATTTCGGAAACCGCGATGGCCTGAATGCGTGCGGCGCGACGGAACGACGTTTCACCCGACATGTCCACCTCCTCAAACCGCCGCGACCGCGATGATTTCGACGAGGGCGCCCGGTACAGCGAGCTTCACCTCGCCGCAGCAGCGCGCCGGCGTCTCCCCTGAAACCACCCATTCGTCGTAGACCGCGTTGACCGCTTCGAAATCGGCCATGTCGCTGAGCCAGATCTGCACGGAAAGCAGGCGAGAATTGTCGCTGCCCGCCTCGGCCAGCAGCCGGTCGATGCGCGCCAGCGCCTCACGCGTCTGCCGTCCCGCATCCCCCGTCATGTCGTCCGCGCACTGCCCGGCAAGGTAGATCGTGTCGCCATGCACCACCACGCGCGAACGCCGGTGGTTCTGGTCGATCCTGCGGATGGGATTTCCTTCGGCACCAAGGGTCATCGTTCCATGCCTTCCCGAAAAGGTTCCAGTTTCAGGCAGGCACCGGCGCAAAGCCGGAAACCCGCTTGTAATGATCGAACGCCATCAGGATCAGATTGTCGTTGGCCTCCGCCGTGCGAAAGGCCGAGTGCGCGCTGAGCACCGCATTCGGCAGTGTCGTCAGCTCGTGTCCGGCGGGCATCGGCTCTATGGTATAGACGTCGAGGCCGGCGGCCCTGAGCTCGCCCGATTTGAGCCTGGCAATCATGGCGGCCTCATCGACAACGGCCCCACGCGCCGTGTTGATCAGAATGGAACCTGGCTTCATCTGCGCCAGACGCTCCGCCGACAGGAAACCGCGCGTCTCATCCGTGAGAAGAAGATGGATCGACAGCACGTCGGCCTGTGCCAGCACCTCTTCCAGCGGTAGGAATTCAACGCCGGGATGGCTCTTCGGACTGCGGTTCCAGGCGACCACCTTCATGCCCGAGCCACCGGCGATACGCGCCACTTCGGCGGCAATGGACCCGAAACCGACAAGCCCGAGGGTCTTTCCGGTGAGCTGCATGCCGTCGGTGCGCAGCCACTGGCCCTCACGCATGCCGTGGTCCATGAGCGCGATGCCCTTTGCCGCCGTCCACATGAGCGAGATGGCGAACTCGGCCACGGCCGTATCGCCATAGCCCTTGATGATGTGAACCTCGATGCCAAGCTCCGCCTTCAGCGCATCAGGATCCATGTAGCTGCGCGGGCCGGTGCCGAGAAAGATGACATGCTTGAGCTTTGGGCAGGCCCTGGCGATGTCCAGCGGCAGATGCGTGTGATCGATGATGATCGCTTCCGCATCGCCGATAACCGCGGGCAACTGGTCCGGCGTAATGTCGGGCTGCAGGTTGATCTTCAGCGGCCAGCTTTCGTCGCGCAATCGCTTCGCGATCCCACCAAGCGTTTCATTGGCGTCGACGAACACGATCTGCATGGGCACCTCTCCTTGTTTGTATTCTTATTTGTACACAATTATGAACTCATTGAAAGCCCTCTTCCAGCACCCGCTCGAATTTTCGGATAAGGCGTTGAGACAGAAAGGCTTTCAGCCTCAGGTCAAAAGCTCCGAACGATAGCGGGCAAGCTTCTCGGCATCAGGCCGGACTCCAAGGCCCGGGCCATTGGGAACATGCACCATGCCTCCCTCCACCGGGAACGGCTCCTGCGCTATGTCGTCGGCGGCATAATAGGTCGACATGTAGAACTCACAGCCGAGCCGCAGATCGGGGACGGCGGCCATCAGTTGCGCCCCCGCCGCGTGGGCGATCGACGTCTCGAACATGCAGCCGCCATAGACTTCGATGCCCGCCGCGCGCGCTATGGCCGCAACCTCCAGTGCCCGGCGAATGCCGGCCGACTTCATGATCTTCAGCGAGAACACATCGCTGAGCCGCATCTGCGCCCCGAGAAGGGCCTCCCGAGGATCGAAAACGGACTCATCGGCCATGATCGGCACGTCGACGCTGCGCGTGATCGCCGCCAGCGCCTCGCGTTCGTGCCGCTTGACCGGTTGTTCGACGAATGTTGGCCGGAAGGGCTCCAGATCGCGCACCTGGCGGATGGCATCGAATGCCGGCAGCCCCTGATTGTAGTCGATCCGCAGATCGATCTCGTCGCCATAAACAGCCCGCAATTTCTCAAGCCGCATCAGGTCGAAGCCGTGGCCCGCAAAGCCGGTCTTCAGCTTGAACAGGCGCACTCCATCCGCCCACATGGCTGCAATGTCATCGAGGTCCTTGCCGAAATCGGGATTTGCCACCGAAAAGCTCAAGGGAATAGCTTCCCTGTGCCGGCCTCCGACCAGTTCGGCAATCGACAGTCCGCAGATCTGCCCGGTCAGATCCAGGAGCGCACATTCCAGTGCGGCCTTTGCCTCGTGATGGCCGACGAGAATCTTCTCGACCGCATTCATCAGCACATCCACCTGAACCGGGTCCCTGCCCCGCAGATAGGGAGCGAAATATCCATGCATGGCGGCTGCATTGCCTTCCACCGTCCCGGTGAATACCGGCCATGGCGAGGCCTCGCCCCAACCGGTAAGCCCGGTATCGGTCACCAGCTCCAGGAGGACGGAGCAGATCGCTCCCACATCCCCCGATCCATGGGAATGAACGGTCCTCGCCGGAACGGTCACCAGATGCACGCGCACGGCTTCGATCTTGTGCTCGCTCATAAATTGCAGCGCCCCCAGATACGCCGATCAGTCTCGGCAATTGTGATACATATTTGTATACAATACTGAATTCAGGCGACTTTCAAGGCCACATCAAGCCGATCGTTCGTCCAGATGCCAGGGGCGGGTCAGCCTTCCGACCGTCAGATACCTGTAGGCCGATACATATGGGCCGATACATATGGAATGTGCCGTTACACGCGGCCCGCGCTCGGGACCAAGACCTTTGGCCGCGTGATCAAATGACACATTGGAATTTGGGTGTGGCTTGTCCATTTCAGATGGGAAGGAGTTCAGCCATGTCCGAACAAATCTACGTCCCGACCGACAATCCGATGAAAACCGGCATGCTCGGTCGTTGCCCCAATTGCCAGGAAGGACATCTTTTCAAAGGTTTTCTGAAACTGGCACCGAAATGCGAGGTATGCGGTCTGGACTATTCTTTCGCTGACCCCGCCGATGGTCCGGCATTTTTCGCCATGACCATCGCCGCCGTCCCTGCATTGGCTTTCGGTGTGTGGTTCCAGACCCGCTTCGATCTTCCCATTTGGGTTCACATTTTCACGACGGTGCCCCTGACGATCCTGAGCTGCCTTGCACTGCTGAGACCGTTGAAAGGCTGGCTGGTGTGCTCGCAATACTTCCACAAGGCCGAGGAAGGCAGCATCGATTTTGCCTATCATGCGGCGCGCGCCGCCGCCAATAAGCCCGAGCAATAAAGCACTTTCACTCAGGTGAAGGCGCCTGACGTCCCGATCACCGCGCAGCCGCATTCAGCACAGTTGCGAAGCATTGCTCCGCCGGATACGCCCTTCCCGCAAGAGATCGAGCGCCTGGCCGGCGGGAAGCGCCTTTGAGAAGAGATACCCCTGTGCCATCCGGCAACCGAGCGATTGCAGCGCGGAGCGCATTGCCTCGGTCTCGACCCCTTCGGCCATGACCTCGATGTCGAGTGAACGGCCGATATCGATCACCGCCTTCACAAGCAACTGGTCTTCCGAGGATTTCGGCAGGTCCCGCACGAACGCCTTGTCGATTTTAACCTTGCTGATGCGCCGGTCCTTGAGCGATGCCAGGGTTGAAAATCCCGTGCCGAAATCGTCGAGCGCGATGGAAATTCCCGCATGCGCGAGGCGGCCGAGCTTCTCGTCCACCCGGTCGGGATCGACCGGCGCTTCCTCGGTAATCTCAATCTCGAACATGGAAGGCGGCAGTCCCCGCGCCGTCAGGCCATTGAGGACGAGGTCATCGATATTGCCGGCCTCAAGCTCGCGCGGTGAAACATTCATGGCCACGCGAACGCCGCGGAAATTGGCTTCGGTCAGGCGGCGCATCATGCTGCAGCAATTACTGAAGACCGCCTCGGTGAGAAATTGCAGCATCCCCGTCTGACGGGCCGCGGCCACGATTTCGGGCGGTGAGATCGCGCCGAGCCCGGGATGCCACCAGCGTAACAGCGCCTCGAACCCGACCACCGCGCCCGTATCGATCTGCACGATAGGCTGAAACCACGTCCCCAGCATGCCGGTCTCGATTGCCGCGCGCAGATCGCGCTCGATACACTGGCGCCGTTTCAGCTCCTCTTCCAGTTCCTCGTCGAAGACGCGGAACTCGTTGCGGCCACGATGCTTTGCCGTGTAAAGCGCAATATCGGCACGCAGCAATATCTCCGTCAGCTGCAGGCGTTCGGCCCGATAGATACCTGCGGAAGCGCCGATCCGGACGGACGCAATGCCGGGATAGGGACTCGCGATCCGCGAGATAAGACGGGTAACGAGTTCTGCCGGGTCAGGCGCATCCATGCGACTTGGAAACAGGAGAACGAACTCGTCTCCACCGATCCGCGCAATGGTCGTTTCCGGTCCGGCTTCCTCCCTGATCCGAAGGGAGATTTCGGTTAGAAGTTGATCGCCGATCTTGTGGCCGTAGGTATCGTTGACCGATTTGAATCCGTCGAGATCGATCAGGATCGCGACAAAGGGTCCGTTGGCGCCATTGAGGGAATCGATGGCATGTTCCAGCCCCCGCCTGTTGAGCATGCCCGTCAGAGGGTCTTCTCGCGAGATCCGTTCCATCTCGGCGGCGCCGCGCTCCGCCTCGTGCCGCAACCGGCTGGTCTCGAGGAACCGCGCCTGGCCCAGAAAGACGCCCCGGAACAGACCGGCAAGGAACAGAAGCACGGCGAAGGCAAGAATGCTGCCGCCAACCGTCCCCTTCATCGCAAGGCACGCTGCCGTTATCAGCAGCGGTGGAGTGATGAAGCTGATCGGGGAAACCGCATAGGAGACGCCGTAGACCACGGCTCCGGCCGAGATGCCGGCAAGAATGAGCAGGTGCACCGTCGATTCCGGCGCTGTGAACCCCGCCGTCAGATAGGCGATGAAAGACCATGCCACACCCGATAAGAGCGCGAGAATGCCGTAAATCCGCAACCAGGCGGAAGCATCCCTGGCGGGACCGGCAGGGCAGAAACGGGCAATGACGATCCGCGCGGCATTGATGGCGTTGACGACCGCAAACCAGACAAGAACACTTGCCCGGTCGCCCGCATTCAGTTCCACCGCCAGGATGAGAGCCGAAAGCGCGGTGCTGATGGGAAGCGAGAAATAAAGTCCGGCCTTGAGATCTTCAAGCTGATCGGCGCGCACCCGGAACTCAAGTCCATTGCCCGCTCTTTTTGCCATGTTAGATCAGCTCGGCTCTAGAATGTTGTTTGAAGACATTGATTAGCCGACTGCTCTAAAGAGCAGGTTAACCGAACAGACCCGCTTTCACTTCTCTACAAAAGAAAGCAACGGGCCCGGCGTTCATGCTGACGCGGCCTGCGACGGCACAGTTGCGCCTCTCCCATTCTCTCTGGTCCCATTCTCTCTGGGGCAGACGGCCTGGCGTTGCATAAATGCGCATAAGGATGGAGATAGATCGCTTCGCCCGATAGGAGACGAGGCGACCCAACGGGAGCCCTGGCCATGAAGCACGAGATCATCGAAATTCCTGTCATTTCCGAAGCCATTCGCAGGCTCGGCGCGCCCACTTCCGCGCTGGTACGCGTCGATGGACTTCTCTACACCTGCGGCATGCCGCCGATAGACCTGAAGTCGGGCGAAATCGTCAAAGGCGATATTATAACGCAGACAAGGGCTTGCATGGAGGCACTCGGCTTCACGCTGCGTTACGCCAACTCCTCCTTCGACCGGGTCTTCAAGTCCCTCGTGTTCATCACGGACAATGATTTCGCAGGGCCTATGAATACGGTCTACCGCGAGTATTTCCCCAACGGCTTCCCGGCAAGGAGCTGCGTCACCATCAGGCCATGGACGCATTTCGACATCGAGATCGAGTGCATCGCGACAACCGATTGAACCCGCCGCCGCCCCGAATGCGGTCAAGAAGGCATGTGGTTTCCATAGGCGGATGCAATGTCAGCCATTGCGCCCGTCTATTTGCGCTTCCCGACACCCTCTCCGATTAATGTTCGCTGGAACAAACACAACAACAAGAGGGTGACATGAAATTGGGAACTTCAACCATCATTCGCAGCGTCTCGGCCGCCGTTCTGGCTGGCTTCATTGGCCTGTCTGTTCAGTCTCCGGCGTCTGCCGAGACGACCATTCGCCTCGGCCACGTGCTTGCCGATACCCATAGCTGGCATGAGGCCGCGACCGGGTTCGCCAAGGAAGTCGCTGACAAGACCGAGGGTCGCGTCAAGATCGAGGTCTTCCCTTCCGGCCAGCTGGGCACGGAAAAGGAAGTCATCGAAGGCATGCAGATCGGCACGATCCAGGCCGGCCTCATCGGAAGCGGTTCGTTCCAGTTCGTCGAGCCGAAGTTCGGCATCATCGAGATGCCCTATGCATGGACCAGCCGCGAACAGGCTTTCGCCGCGCTCGATGGCGACCTGGGCACAGCCCTTTCCGGTCTCCTGCGTCCCAAGGGCATCGAGGTTCTGGGTTGGTGGGAGAACGGCTTCCGCAACATCACCAACAATGTCCGCCCGATTGAAAAGCCTGCCGATCTCGAAGGGCTTAAGATCCGCGTGACACCCGACAAGGTGCGCCTGGCGACCTTCGAACTGCTCGGCGCGCAGCCGGCGCCGCTGTCCTTCGGTGAGCTTTATTCCGCGCTCCAGCAGGGCGTGTTCGATGCGCAGGAAAACCCTCTCTCCATCATCGATTCCGCCTCCTTCTTCGAGGTGCAGAAATACGTTTCCATGACGGGTCACATCTGGGGTGCGGCCTGCCTGACCGTATCGAGCATGACCTGGGCGCAGATTTCGCCCGAGGACCAGGCTGTCGTGAAGGAAGCCGCCTTGAAATGGGGTAACGCCCAGCGCCAGATGATCGCCGACAGCGAGACCGCGCTCGTGGAGAAGCTGAAGTCGAAGGGCATGCAGTTCAACGATGTCGACAAGGCCGCCTTCATCGAGGCTCTGCAGCCCATCTGGGAGAGCCAGAAGGATGTCTTCGGCCCTGAGCTCCTTGCCGTGATGGATCGCTACCGCAAGTGATCTGGACGGCCGGTTCGCCATGGCGGGCCGGCCCTTTCGCCGCTCAGGACAACGGCTCCAGAGTGTTTTGCGATCGGGTGAAACCGCCTGATCGCCGCATTCATGCGCAGAAACACGAAACTGGAGCACCGCCAAGTCAGCGAGGTTGACATGTCGGACACACCCGTACCGCAGTCGCGGGTTGCGAATGCCATAGACCGGCTGGCGAGGGCTGTCGGGGCTGCGGGCATCGCCGTCTTCGCCTGCATGATCGTCTATGTCGTCATCTGCCGTTACGTCTTCTCCTTCACACCGCGCTGGTCGGAGGAAATACCCCGCCTGCTCCTGATCTGGGTGACGTTCATCGGCGCTGTTTCCGCCTTCATCCGCGGCACGCATCTGTGCGCAGGGCTGACTGACCTCATGGTCGCGCCGGGCCGCTTTCGCAAGGTCCTGTCCGCGCTGGCGCATCTGGCGACCTTCCTGTTCCTGGCCGTCGTCTTCTGGTCGGGATGGAAGATCACCGTGCTGACCTGGCCGCACGAAACCACCGTGATGAGCTGGCCCGCCGGCCTTGTCTACCTCGCGCTGCCGGTGACCGCCGTCTTTGCGTTTGTCGCCCTTGCCTTTGCGGAGCTGCGCAAATGAGCCTCGCCCTGATCGTTCTCTTTGCCGTCTTCGTTCTTCTGCTTCTGATCGATGCGCCCATCGTCATCGCCCTGGCGCTGTCCTCGGTTGCCTATCTCCTGGTTGGCGATGCCCTTCCGGTCATGGTGGTCGCCCAGCGCATGGTGGCCGGCATCGACAGTTTCACGCTTCTGGCAATCCCGCTCTTCCTTCTCGCCGGCCTCCTGATGGTGCATGGAGGACTGGCCCCGCGCATCGTCAATCTGTGCGCTGCGGCAGTCGGCCAGCGCACGGGCGGCCTCGCCATCGTGATGATCGCCGCCTGCATGATGTTCGGTTCGCTCTCGGGATCCGGCGTTGCCGATGTGGTGGCCATCGGCTCCATGCTGCTGCCGGCCATGAAGGAGCGCGGCTATCATCCGGGCTTTTCGGCGGCAGGTCTTGGATGCGCCGGCTCGCTGGGTACCGTCATACCGCCATCCATCGTGCTGATCGTCTATGGAACCGCCACGGGCACCTCGATCGGTCAGCTCTTCATCCATTCCATCGGTCCGGGCATCCTGCTCGGCCTCGGCCTGATGCTGGTTGCCTGGTGGATTTCGCGCAAGAACGGCTGGAAGGGCGGAGAGCCCTTTTCGTGGGCGCGGTTTCTGACGGCGCTGCGCGAATCGGTCTTCGCCCTGCTCGCGCCCGTCATCATCGTCGGCGGCATTCGCTTCGGTGTCTTCACGCCGACTGAGGCTGCCGGCATCGGCGTTGCCTATGCGCTTCTGGTCGGTGCGTTCGTCTACCGCAAGCTGACCTTCGCGAAGGTCTTCGGCCTCTTGCGTGAAACCACGGAGATGACCGGCTCCATTCTCATCGTCATCGCCGCCGCCTCCGTGTTCGGCTGGATCCTGACCGTCGAGCAGGTGCCGCAATTGGTGGTCAACGCGATAACCGGCGCAACCGGCAGCGCCACACTGGCCCTGCTCATGATGATGCTGGCCGTGCTGGTGCTGGGAACCTTCATGGAATCCATCGCCATCATTCTCATCCTGGCGCCGGTATTCATGCCCGTGATGCGCGCCTACGAGATCGATCCGGTCTATTTCGGCGTGCTTCTGACCATCAACCTCGCCATCGGCGCCAACACACCGCCGCTCGGCATCGACCTGATGGCCGCCTGCCGCACGGGCGGCATACCGATGGCAGCGTCGTTCCGCTATCTCCTTCCCTTCCTCGGCGTCATGATATTCATCATGGTCCTTCTGGTCATCTTCCCTGGGCTCATGTCCCTCATGACCTTCGGTATGTGACGCCACCCCTGTAATCGCTTTGAAAGGTGAACCATGTCGTTCGCATCGAACACACGCATCAACATCGACCGCTACTGGTCGACGATCGAGAGTTCCGCCGAAATCGGACGCGGACGCGAGGGGGGCCTGGCCCGGCTGACCTTGACAGACGACGACCGCAAGATGCGCGATCTTTTCGTGAACTGGTGCCGCGATGCGGGGCTTTCCGTCGAGATCGACGAGCTGGGCAACATCTTCGCAAGGCGTGAGGGCACGGAGTCCTCGCTGCCGCCCATCCTGATCGGCAGCCATCTCGATACCCAGATCAATGGCGGCAGGTTCGATGGCATTGCGGGCGTTCTGGCCGGGCTGGAAGTGGTCCGCACCCTCAACGACACGGGACATGTCACCAAGCGCCCAATCGTGGTGGTCGACTGGACGAACGAGGAGGGCGCGCGATTTTCCCCACCCATGGTCGCCTCGGGCTGCTTTGTGGGCGCCTATGATGTCGACTGGGTCAAGAATCTGATCTCGGACGACGGCGCGCGTTTTGGCTCCGAGCTTGAACGCATCGGCTACAATGGCAACAAGTCCTGCAAGGCCGGCGAGATCGACGCCTATTACGAATTACACATCGAGCAGGGTCCCATCCTCGATCTGGAGAAGCGCGACGTGGGCGTGGTGACGGGCGGTTACCCAAGCTACGGCATGCGTGTGCGCTTTTCAGGCAAGACGGCACATACCGGCCCAACCCCGATGGACCTGCGCCGCAACGCCCTGATCGCCGGCGCCCGCTGGCTGACCGCCGTTGACGATATCGGCTGGGATTTCGCCATCGGTGACGGCAAGGCCACCGGCGCGCGGCTCGCCGCCTGGCCGAACAAGCCCGGCATCCTCTCGGACACGGCCCAGGCGATCTGTGATGTGCGCCATCCCGATCCCGCCACCGCGCGGGTGATGGGCGAAAAGATGCGTCGCGCCGTTTTCGAAAGCGCTGCGCGCGCCGGCTGCGAAGCGGTGATCGAGGACGAGTGGTTCTGGGGCGGGGACATCTTCGACCGCGCAATGGTCGACGGTGTCCGGGAAGAAGCGGTCCGCATGGGCTATGATTGGCGCGACATCCAGTCCCAGGCCGGGCACGACGCCTATTTCCTGGCGCGCCACTGCCCGACAGCGATGATCTTCACGCCCTGCAAGGGTGGCATCACCCACAACAACGAGGAGAATTGCGACCGCGCCGACCTCGAACCGGGCGTGAACGTTCTGCTGCACGCCGTGGTGGCGCGCGCCGACCGCTGAAAGCCGCCTGGATAGGCACTGTCCGGGCCCTGGACAGGCACCGGGCATGCGCCTTCAATGCATGTCCGGGTACAGCCCGCGCAGCTCGCGGACCAGTTCCAGAAAGCGTTTTTCGGCGGGCGAGTATTCGCATTCGGGATGCGTGACGAGAAACACGTCCGCCCCGAGCGGGAAGTCCTTGATCTCGAGCGGCCACAAGAACCCCTTCGCGACCTCGTCCTGCGCTGCGGTAACCGGCAGGATGCCGATTCCCAGCCCGGCGACGATCATGCGCCGCACCTCTTCAAGATTGGGGCTTTCGCCGCTGAGGCGCTCGCCAAGCCCGAGGCTCTCGCTCAGCACCGTCATGGGTTCGAGCCCCATGCCCTTGGTGGCGCAGGTGAAGGAGACGAAGGATTCCTGCCGTAGTTCCCGTTTCTCGACTTCCTTGCGCCCGAAGAACGGGTGCTCCGCGCCGCAATAGACGCTGAAATCCTCACGAAACAGAAGTTCGCAGTTCAGGCTGAAGACCGGGCGCGCGAGAAGGCAGAGGCCGATGCCGGTTTTCTCCGTCTGAATGCGCTTCACCGTCTCCTGGCTGTTCTGCACCTCGATCACCCAGGTGACCGAAGGGTGCCGTTGATGATAAAGGCGCAGCGCCTCGTCGATCAGCGGCGATTCCAGGTTGGAGATGATCTGGAGACGAAGCTCGCCGAACTCTTCGACATATCTCTCCTGGGTGAGCTGGCCGATCCGCTCCACCGAGCGGAAAATCTCGCTGCATTCCTGATAGACGCGCTGCCCGCGCGCCGTCAGTTCGAACTTGCGGCTGCCGCGCAGAACAAGCTGGCAGGCGAGCTGCTCCTCGAGCCTCTGCAAGGCCTGGCTCACGGAAGGCTGGCTCATGTTGAGCCGCGCCGCCGCCCGAGTGAGGCTGCGCTCCTCCGCGATCATGAAGAAAGATCGCAACAGGTTGAGATTGATGTCGTTCAACATGCGCGCAAGCTAGCCCAGACCAGGTATGCGGGCAATCTGAACACGTCAGCTGGGAGACGCCAGTCGCGTCCCCCTGTCGCGTCCCCCCTCGCGCGGCAGAACGGCCGCGCTTCAGGCCATGGCGCGGCGATAGACCGTATGCTCCGAGGTATAGAACTGGATGGTCGAGGGGCCGTTCGAGCCGCCGACACCGAGAGCGCTGTCCTTCACACCGACGAACGGCAGATGGTTTTCCGGAAAGCTGCCGGCATTGATGTGCAGCATGCCGCTTTCACTTTCTGCGGCAAAACGCTCGATCACCGGCGCCTGCTCGGAATAAAGGCAGGATGCGAGACCGTAAGCCACCTCATTGGCGATCGACAGCGCCTCGTCGATATCGGAATAGGAGATCACCGAAAGAACAGGACCGAACACTTCCTCGCGCGCCACCTCCATGTCGCGCGTCACAGAGGAAAGAATGGTCGGCGCGTAGAAGAAGCCGCCTTCGGACGTATCGATCTTTTCGCCGCCCGCAGCGACTGCCGCCCCCGCCGCGCGCGCGCGCTCGACAAAGCCGGCGACATCCTCGAGCTGCTTGCGGCTCGAAAGCGGTCCCATCCTCACACCCTCCACCGAGGGATCTCCCGGCTGGATGGCGCGCGCCGCAAGGCCCGCCGTGACAGCCTCCGCGATCTTCTCGTTGACGATGACCCGGCTGACCGCCGTGCAGCGCTGTCCGCAAACCGCGAAGGCAGCCGCCATGATCTGGTCGAGCACCTTGTCGAGATCGCTCGCATCGTTGAGGATCGCCGGGTTCTTGCCGCCGAGCTCGAGCGACACCTCCGCCAGATGGCTCGCCGCCGCAATCGCCACGCGCTTGCCGACCCCGACCGAGCCGGTGAAGCTGATGGCATCCACGCCCGGATGCTCGCACAAGGCCTGCGCCAGCGCGCCCGAGCCGATGACGACCTGCAACAACCCTTCAGGCAGTGTTTCGGCAGCGATCCGTTCCATGATCACCAATGCGCCCGGCGTCAGGCTCGCAGGCTTGAGAATGATCGCATTGCCATAGACAAGCGCAGGGATCGCCTTGCGCACCGGTGTGCTGAACGGGAAATTCCAGGGATTGATGCCAAGCACCACGCCCCGTGGCCTGCGCGTCGTATAGGCCACCGTTCCCGAGACCTGCGAGGGAAAGACCTCGCCGATAGGAGCCCCTGCCCGCGCGACTGTCATGCGGCCCTCGCCGATGGCCTTGCCGATCTCGCCGCGCGCCTCCGCGAGCGGCTTTCCCATCTCCCTTGTGATCGAAGCGGCAATTTCCCCGGTTGCCGCCTCAAGCGCATCCAGAAAGGCAGCGACCCGCTTCCCGCGCTCGGGCTGAGGCACGGCCTTCCAAGCCGCCTGAGCGGCATGGGCCCGTTCGATGATTGCATCGAGCGCCCCATCCCCAATTTCCTCATAGGTGGCGACAACGGTTTGCGGAGCAGCGGGATTGCGGATTTCGATCGTCATTACTGGTGCTTTCTCAGGTTCATGCAGGAAGGAACGCTCACGCGGCCGGGCGCTCGCCAGAGCGAGCATCGTTCTTGCGGGCGCCGTTTGTGCCGAGGATGATCCCGGCCGCCTTTTCGGCGATCATGTAGGTGGGCGCGTTGGTGTTGGCGGAGGTGATCCTGGGCATGACCGAGGCATCGACCACGCGCAGCCCCTCAACGCCGTTGACGCGCAATTGCGGGTCGACCACCGCGTGATCGTCGGAGCCCATGCGGCAGGTTCCGACGAGATGATAGACCGTGCCGGACATGCGTCGGATCGCGCCCAGCACCTCCTCGTCTGTCCGATACTCCTCTCCCGGAATCACCTCGCGCCGCCAGCGGTCGCGGAATGCCGGTTGACGATAGAGCTCACGCACGATGCGCATGCCCTCGACCATCGTGTCGCGATCGCGCTGGCGCGACAGATAGTTGAGACGAATTTCCGGGTCCGAGAAGGGATCGGTATCGCGAATGCGGATATCGCCCCGGCTTTCGGGATGGCACTGCCAGAACGAGGTGGTGAAACCCGAATAGCGGTGCAAGGGCGTGCCTGGCTTGTCCACGGAGAGCGGCATCACGAAGAGCTGCAGATCGGGCCGCCCGGCATCGGCGTATTTCGTGCACATCGCGCCGCCCACCTGCCCCGCGCCAACCGTCAGCGGCCCTCGGGCACCGAAAAGCCATTCGAGCCCCATCTGCGCGAGCTTCAGCGGATTGCGGACGTGGTCGTTGAGGGAATCGCGCTTGTCGGACAGTTCGACGATGGTGCGCATCTGGAGATGGTCCTGCAGGTTCGCCCCCACTTCCGGCGCGTCATGGCGAACCGTGATGCCATGTTGGCGCAACAGCGCCGCAGGTCCGATGCCCGCAAGCTGGAGAAGCTGCGGTGTCTGCACGGAGCCCGCGCACAGGATCACCTCACGCTCAGCGCGCGCACTCCTCTGTTCGCCGTTCTGAAGATAGGTGACGCCCACGGCCCGGCTGCCTTCGAAGACAAGGCCCGTTACCCCCGCCCGCAGCGCCACGGTAAGGTTCTGGCGATCACGCACCGGGTGAAGAAAGGCGGTTGCCGCACTGTCGCGCCAGCGCCCGTTCAGCGTGAGCTGGTAACTGCCGATGCCAAACGTGGATTCGCCGTTGAAATCGGGATTGTCGGGCAGTCCGTAGCTGCGGGCTGCATCCAGCCAGTCCCGGCACGCCGGATTGTCGTTGCGCAGATCGGAGACCCCAAGCGGCCCGTGCGCACCGCGATATTGTGAAGGGGGCCCATCATAGCGCTCTATGCTGCGGAAGCTCTGCAGCACATCGCGATACCCCCAGCCGGTCGCTCCCATTGCCTCCCAGTCGTCGAAATCCTGATGCTGCCCACGGATGAAGATCAATCCATTGATCGAACTCGACCCGCCGACCACACGGCCGCGCGGGCAATCCATCCGGCGCCCGGCAATGCCCTCGTCAGGCTCGCTTCGATAAAGGTGGGAAACACGGCCGTTGTAGATCGACTTGAAATAGCCCACCGGCAGCTTGAGCCAGAAACGCCGGTCGTGGCCTCCCATCTCCAACAGCAGCACGCGTGTTTGGCCATCCGCGGTAAGCCGGTTGGCAAGGGTCGAGCCCGCCGTTCCCGAGCCGACGATTATGTAGTCGTAGCCGGACATATTGCTCCTTCCCGCAGGAGTTTGGGAAAAGTTCTATATTTAGGCATAATCCGCACATCCCTTGCGCGCAACCCAAAATGTCTAAATATAGATATTTATGATTTGAGGCGGCCCGCCGTCCCTTGTCCGGACGCTGCGCGAGGAGACGACGAGAGACATGGCAACACAGAATATTCTCCGCCAGAGCCGCGCGCCCCTCTATCTCCAGGTGGCGGAGATCCTGCGCCAGAGGATTGCGCGCGGGACATGGCGCGAGGGTGATCTTTTGCCCACGCTGAGCGACCTCGCCAACGAGTTCTCCGTCGCCAAGATCACGGTTCGTCAGGCGGTCAAGCTGCTTGAGCAGGAAGGGCTTCTGGCGCCGCGCCGGGGCCGGGGCACGACTGTCCTGCCGCAGGCGCCTGCCCAGAGACCGCTCAAGGTGGAGACGCGCCTCGCCGATCTCCTTGAGGTCTATTCCGGCGACACGCCGGACCTCGTGGGTCTTGAGGATCGGCGAGCGGAACTTCCCGGCTCGCCCGAAATCGGAACCCCTGCGCCGGAGGGGTATCACCTCCTGCGCCGCATGCATTCGCGCGAGGGCCAGCACTATTGCATCATCGCGATCTATTGCGCCGTGCCGGTATTCGAGCGCCATGCCGCACGGTTGCGAAAGGAACTGGCCCTGCCGGTTCTCTTGCGCTCGCCCGACATCGACATCCGCAAGGCGCACCAGACGCTTGTGATCGGAAAGAGCGATGACGAAACCGCCAGCCTGCTCGGCCTCGCCATCGGCGACCCGGTCGCCAATGTACGACGCATCCTGTGCGACGACAGCGGACAGATCCTCTATATGGCGGACGTGATCTATCGCGGCGATTACATCCGGCTCGAAATGGACCTTCTGGCCTGAACCGTTCCGGCGCTCGCCGCCTGCACTGCGGTGATCGCGATGGCTGCCAGCACATCATCGACGCTGCAGCCGCGCGACAAGTCGTTCGCGGGTAGCGCCAGCCCCTGGAGGATCGGACCGATGGCGTCCAGCCCCCCGAGGCGCTGGGCAATCTTGTACCCGATATTGCCGGAAGCCAGATCGGGGAAGATGAAGACATTGGGACGCGCCGAAAGCCGGCTCATGGGCGCCTTATGCTTGCGCACCGCATCGTCGATAGCCGCGTCGAACTGGAGTTCCCCGTCGATCTCGAGGTCCGGCTCCGCCTCACGGATCATCGATATTGCCTGGCGTATCCTGGCGAGGCTCGCATGCTCCGCCGAACCCGCTGTTGAGAACGAGAGCATGGCCACGCGCGGCTCCTCGTTCAGGAGCAGACGGCACGTCACGGCGGAAGCTCTCGCTATCGAAGCAAGTTCCCCCGCATCGGGCAGAACGTTCAACCCGCAATCGGCAAAGATCATGCCGCCCTTCACCGCTGCACGGGATTGGCAGGAAAGCATCAGAAAGAAGCTCGAAACCACCGACACGCCGGTCGCCGGTCCTATGAGTTGCAGCGCGGCACGCAGGGTCTGCGATGTCGTGTGGCTCGCCCCGCCAACCGTGCCGTCGGCCTGACCGAGACGAACCCGCAACGCCGCCTGTATCAGCCGATCGGCGACGGTGGCGCGTGCCTGCTGCAAGGACATCCCTTTATGCGCCCTCAGGCGGTGATATTCCCGTGCAAGCTCATCGATATCGCCTGCATGGTCGGGATCGATGATCCCAACAAGACCGCCCGCACCCAGCTCTTCCAGCGCAGGCCTCAGGACGGACGGCGTCCCGAGCAAGGTCACGCGCGCCAGTCCTTCCCCTACGGCCCGCACCGCCGCCCGCTGAATACGCGGATCATCCCCCTCCGGCAGTAGAATGTGCCGTTGGGCAGCGCGGGCGATATCGTAGATTCGAAGAAGCGGCTTCATGGATCACATCGGCCCTGAAACCTCCGGCCTCGTGCTGCTCAGACCGCGGGCTTTTGCGGCCGCATGTCGGACCGATCGATGCCCGCGACAACCACTGGCTTCTTCATGGCATCGCGCCGGAAGGGTTCACCAAGCTCCTGATTGAGAAGCACCTCGATAAAGCTTGTCTCGCCCTTCGTCATTTGCCGTTCGACGGCATCCGCCAGCGCTTCTGTAAGCTGCTCGGTCGAGCGAACCGTCACGCCATGCGCGCCGCATGCTTTTGCAATGCCGGCATAGGAGGTGCCGCGATCGAGTTCGGTGCCGACAAAATTATTGTCGTACCAGAGCGTGGTGTTTCGCTTTTCCGCGCCCCATTGATAATTGCGGAAGATGACCATTGTGATGGCCGGCCACCCTTCCCGGCCACACGCCGTCATCTCGTTCATGGAAATGCCGAATGCGCCATCGCCGGCAAAACCCACGACCGGTGTGTCCGGGTTGCCGATCTTGGCGCCGAGTATCGAGGGAAACCCGTATCCGCACGGCCCGAAAAGACCGGGCGCAAGATATTTGCGCCCTTCGTCGAACATGGGATAGGCATTGCCTATGGCGCAATTGTTGCCGATATCCGAAGAGATGACCGCGTCTCTCGGCAGCCCCGCCTGAATGGCGCGCCAGGCCTGCCGGGGACTCATCAGATCGGAATCCCTGAGGCGGGCTTCCTCGTTCCATACGGTGCCCGGATCGTCGAGCTCATGATCCAGCGATGAAAGCTCCTGCGCCCAGCGCGATTTGGTCAGGGCGACCAAATCGCGACGCTCGGTCCGTTCCTTGTCGCCGGCCTGCGGAGAAAGCTGCGCGAGAATTCCGCGCGCGACCTTGCCCGCATCGCCCTCGATCCCGACGGAAACCTTCTTGGTCAGGCCAATCCTGTCTGCGTTGATGTCGACCTGAATGACCTTCGCCGCGGCTGGCCAGTAGTCGATGCCATACCCCGGCAATGTCGAGAACGGATTGAGCCGGGTGCCGAGCGCAAGCACGACATCGGCCTTCGCGATGGTCTCCATCGCCGCCTTCGATCCGTTATAGCCGAGCGGCCCCATCGCAAGCGGGTGCGATCCGGGAAAGCTGTCATTATGCTGGTAGTTCGAACAGACGGGCGCATCCAGACGTTCGGCCAGTTTGACGAGATCGGGAATTGCACCCGAAAGCACGACCCCCGCGCCCGAAAGGATTACGGGAAACGCCGCCTCCGACAAAAGACGCGCGGCCTCTGCCACGGCTTCCTCTCCGCCCGCGGGCCGCTCGAACCGCACGATTTGCGGAAGTTCGATATCGACCACGCTGGTCCAGATGTCGCGGGGGATATTGATCTGCGCCGGGGCAGAGGCCCGCCACGCCTTCTGGATCACCCGGTTGAGAACCTCGGCCACCCGCGAGGCATCGCGGACCTCCTCCTGATAGCAGACGCAGTCGGCAAACAGCCTCAGCTGCTCCATCTCCTGGAAGCCACCCTGACCGATTGTCCTGTTGGCAGCCTGCGGCGTCACAAGCAGCATCGGCGAATGATTCCAGTAAGCCGTCTTCACCGCGGTAACAAACCCGGTAACGCCGGGCCCGTTTTGCGCGATGGCCATCGCCATCTTGCCGGTAGACCGGATGAAGCCGTCGCACATCATTCCGGCATTGGTTTCATGCGCGCAATCCCAGAAGGTGATTCCGGCCTGCGGAAACAGGTCGGACACCGGCATCATGGCAGAACCGATAATCCCGAACGCATGTTCGATGCCGTGCATCTGAAGGACTTTTACGAAGGCTTCCTCTGTCGTCATCCTGGTCATGGCAACAATTCTCCTGGGTCGAGGCCCCGCCGCCGCAGTGCGGCTTCGGGGAAGGTGATTTTGGAAAGAGCGCTAAGTGTTCTGAAATCCGGGGCGCATGGCTTTGCCGCTGTCCTGATTGGCCCTGATCTGGGAAGTCAGCACCCAGGCGAATGCGAGGCATCCGATCACCAGCATCGGATATTCGATGGGCAGCTCATCGACATGGCGGAACACCGAATATCCAAGCAGGCAGAACGCCGACACGGCAGCCAGGAGCCGTTCCCGAGCCGTGAACATCGTCAGCCCGCACCCGTAGATCGCTGCGGTAAGCGCGGTCATGCCGAGAGGAACGGCGACAATTGTTCCGATACCCCACACCCAGCTGACCGGATTGAAGGTCAGCAACGGGTTGAAGATGATCAGGAACGGAATGATGAAACCGGAAATGGCCAGCTTTGCCGCCGAAAGCGATGTCTTGAAATAGGGCGCCCCGGCAAGCCCCGCGCCGGCCAGGGCCGCAAGCGCCACCGGGGGCGTCAGGGAGGAGATGACCGCGAAATAGAACGAGAAGAAGTGGGCGGCCATCGGAGCGACCCCCATCTTGATCACCGAGGGAATGACCACGATGGCGACCAGCGTGTAGGCCGCGCTGGTCGGCACGCCACACCCCAGAATGATCGAGACGACCATCGTCAACAGAAGCCCGATGATAAGATTGCCTCCACTCAGCAGCTCGACCAGGCTCGCGATCTTGTTGCCGAGACCGGTCGTGATGAGCGTCTGGGCCACCAGCCCGACGATCGCCAGGGAAATGCCGATCTGCGCCCCGACGATCGCGCCACTGGTGAGGCTGCGGCACAGATGCGGGAATTTCGGCCGCGTCTGAGGATCGACATAGGACAGCGCCACGGCAAGGAGGATCGCCCAGAACGCCGCGTTCGCCGGGCTGTACTGCATGATCAACATGGTGACGAGCACGGCCAGCGGCAGCGCGAACAGGGGCAGGCGCCGCAGCAGGACGCGGTAGTTGATCCGCTCGATCGGCGGGCGGATGTCGCAGCGCACCGCAAGGAACTGCACGCCCAGCATGACACCCCAGAAATACAGGATGGCAGGCAGTATTCCCGCCAGCATCACCGCATCGTAGGAAACGCCGAGAAAGGACGCCATGAGGAAGGCCGCGGCTCCCATGACCGGCGGCATCAGCTGCCCGCCCGTCGATGCCGTTGCCTCGATGGCTCCCGCATGCTCGGGCTTGTAGCCGACCTGTTTCATATAGGGGATCGTAAAGGCGCCGGTCACCGCGACATTGGCGACCGCAGCGCCCGAAATCATGCCGATGAAACCGCTTGAAACCACTGCCGTCTGGCCGGGTCCGCCCCGGAAGGCCTTGCCGGCGATCTTGCCCGCCTCAAGGAAGAAGTCATTCACCTTGATGATGCCGAGCAACGAGCCGAACACGACGAACAGAAAGACCTGGTTGGCGGAAATGCCGAGAAAGGTTCCGAAAATGCCCGACAATCCGATGCTCAGATAGGAGACGACATAGTCGAAATTGAACTGCCGATGATGCAGATGTCCGGGGATGAGGTGGCCCCACAGGAAATACCCGACGAAGATCGCCGACACGATGGGCAGGGTCCAGCCCCATGTGGCCCGCGTGGCGATCACCACAAGTGCAATCAGAAGAACGCCCACCACCACGTCGATCCCTTCGGGATATCCGAAGACCTCTTCCAGGTGGACGATGTTCAAAAACACATAGCCGGCTGCAATAACCCCCAATACGGCCAGTCCGATATTGCATAGAGCCCCGAACGCCCCCCGTGCATTGCGGGCCTGGTTCAGGAACAGCAAGACGAAGATGAAGCCGAGATGCACGGCTTGGTGTTCGTAGGAACCGAGGAACAGGTACTGGGTCGATACCATCTGATATGCGACCATCATCAACCCGACCGCAAGGATGGCGCCGTCCAACAATCTGATCTGCATGGCTTCGATGCTCCGTTAGGCGCGGGCAGAGCGCAGTGGGTTGTTTTTCAGGAACTCGGGGAAGAGCCGCTTCGAATACGTCCCGGCGGCTCTCCAGTGAGCAAGCCGCGACTAATCGATGAGGCCGGCTTCCCGGTACGCACGCAGCGCGCCGGGATGGATGTCCTCTGGATCCCATCCGTAGATCATGCCTTTGGGAGACATCAGCTTGCCGGTCGCCTGGTATTCGCCGAACTGCTCGATGTTATCGAGGATCAGCTTGGTCACCTTGTAGGCGACATCTTCGGGAAATTCCGGCGCGACCATCCAGGCAACGCTGTCGGCGAAACCCGCCATTGGTTTGGTAATGGTGGGGTCGACACCGGCCGGTATTGTCACATTGGCCATGCTGACACCGGCCTCGCGCGCTTTCGTGACCATATCCGCACCCCAGTCGAGATGATGCGGATTACGTCCGGATGCCAGAAACTCGATGGTCTGCGGGCTCAGCATCATCCTGTCGCTGACCGGATCGATATAGCCGCCAACGATTGCGGCGTCGGCCGTGCCGTCGAGCAGCGCATCGACCGATTCCTTGGTGCCGACATACTGGATATTGACGTCCTTGTCGCTGAGACCCCATCCGTCCTTGAGGATCGCGACGGGCTGAATGGCCCAGTTGATCTGTGCCCGCCGGCCGACCGCGACCTTCTTTCCCTTCAGGTCCTCGATCGTCTTGATGTTCTTGTCGAGTGTTGCCAGCCAGCTGGAGTTCAGATTGTAGTTGGCGATAAGCTTGAAGCCGGGATATTTCTTGTCGAAGGGTTCGACGCCCGCCTTCGCAAGGCCCTGCACGCCACCGCCCGACCCAACGATCGTGTTGGTCTTCAACTCCGGCTCATTGTCCAGCTTCTTGATGTTGAATACGAAACCCGGGCTTTCCGAATGCGTGATCGCGACGCCGATATTGTTCTTCTTGGAAATCTCCTCGAGCGCCGATCCCATCACATAGGAGCCGGTGCCGAACGGAGCGCTGATCAGGTTGATCTGCAGGGTTTCCTGCGACAGGGCACTGCCCTGCGACAGGGATGCCGCGGCCAGCGCGATCGCGCCGACGACGAGGCTACGTTTTATCGACTTCAATGCGGTCTTCATAGCAATTCTCCTCCCAGAAAATGCGTGCTTCTCCAGTCCGAAAGGCGGAAACGCCCTTGGCGCTCCGCCCTTCGGAAAGCTCATGCAGGCCGGAATTTCGGGATGCCCGCTTCTTCGCTGATCGGCTCGAAATAGGCCTCTACCCTCATGCCGATGTAGATGTCTTCCGCAGCCACACCGGTAACCTGCGCATACATCCTTGCGCCGCCATCGATATCGATCAGGCACAGGATGACAGGCAGTTCGGCCTGCCAGCCAAGATGGTTCATCGCAACGGAGTGGGAAACCGTGTAGGAATAGACCGTTCCGCCTGTTTGCATTTCGGTCCATTCCAGCCCGCGATCCCCGCATTCGATGCACCAGGGCTTGGGGTGAAAATTAACGGTGCCGCAGCTCGGGCACTTTTGCATCACGAGCCGGCCTTCATGAGCCGCGACCCAGAACGGGCGCGTCAGGTCGGTGATGTCCGGCAGGGGTTTGGCCGCTACGCTTTCCATTTTCACGCCTCCGATCCGAGAATGACTGAAATGCAGCTCCGGCCGGGGCGCCCATAGGGGATGCCGCCAAAGCCGCAGACTGCACCGATGCCGGCGTTCGGGACCTGCCGTCCCTCGGCCTCGCCGCGCAATTGCGTCACGCCCTCGACGAGCGGCATGAAACCGCCATTCGCCCCGCCTGGCTGTCCTCCTGAAAGCTGCCCGCCATCGGTGGACATCGGAAAATCGCCGTTAAAACGCAGGTCGTGTTCCTCAAGGAATTTGCCGCCCTCGCCTTTCTTGCAGAACCCCCAGTCCTCGATGGTTTTCATCGAAATGAAGGGGTAGTCGTCATAGGGCTGAAGGAAATCGATATCGTCGTGCCCGACACCCGCCATTTCCATGGCACGCGGCGCCGACTCCGAAAAACCGGTAACGGTCACATCGGGAAAGACCCGCGACCCGGAATAGAAATTGTTGGTTTCGCCGAAGCCGAGCACATAGACAGGCCTGTCCGTGATGGCTTTCGCGGATTCGGCAGAAGTCACGATATAGGCCAGCCCGCCATTCACGATCGGCACGCAGTCGAAAAGCCGGATCGGATCCGACAGCATTCGTGAATCCAGATATTCCTGCAGCGTGAACGGTTTGCGGTAGATTGCGCCGGGGTTCAACGACGCATGATATCGGTTGGTGACCGCCACCTTGCCGAGCTGCTCGGGCGTCACCTGATGTTCGTGCATGTAGCGGCGCAATATCAGCGCGAACTGCGCCGTCGCTCCCATGACCCCGAACGGCCCCTGGAAATCCCAGAAGACGCCCCGCGTCCGCTCCGGTGACAATGGCAGGCCCGGCGCGAGCGAAGGCATGCTGAGAGGCGTGTCCGCGCCCACGATCAGGGCACGGTCGATCACGCCGGCCTCGATCAGCGTCGCGGCCCGAATGAGCATCGACGTGGCCGAGCATCCTCCCTGATCGCCACGGATCAGGGCGTTCGGGCTGATGCCCAGATTTTCCGCCGTCGCCGCCGACCAGTTGACGGTGTGGGCCACTTCGGCATGCGAAACGCCCAGCCCCTGCCCGTCGAAATCGGATTTCGACATGCCTGCCCGTTCAAGCGCCAGTTCCGCCGCCCAGGCGATATATTCATCCACAGTAAGCACGGGCTCGCCGGGCTTCAGTCGGCTGTAAGGCGTCCGGCCATAACCGACAATGGCTACCTTTCCTCGCATGAACTCTCCTCCCTGGGCGGGCAATGAATGCATGCCGGCCCTTCATTATCCGAGCCAAGGATGAGCAGGAGACTATTATTTGTCTAATTTCTATAAGGAATAGATTTTATTGATAGCAGAAATATTATGAGTCGAACGGGGGAGGAGAAATTTTCATGAACCTCAGATCGATGGATCTCAACCTGCTGCTCGTTTTCGACGCGGTCTATTCCGAGCGCAGCATCTCGAGAGCGGCGTTACGTCTGAACCTCTCCCAGCCTGCGGTGTCGAATGCGTTGGCGCGTCTGCGCCACACCGTCGACGATCCGCTTTTCAAGCGCGAGGGAAGCGGCATGGTGCCAACACCGCGCGCCAAGTCGTTACGCGATCCCATTCGCCAGGCGCTCGAACTCCTGGAGCGGGGCTTCCGTGGCGATGAGGAGTTCGACTACTCCAAATCCAACCGCGAATTCGTCATTGCCGTCGAGGATTACGGTGAAACCGTCCTGATTCCGCGCTTCATTGACTGGTTGGCGGAAGCCGCTCCCGGCATCCACATCCAGATTCGGCCCGAACCAAGCTCATTGCTGACACGCGAGCTTCGCGAAGGAACCGTCGACCTGGCACTGGATTATTTTGCCCTGCAAGGCGAGGGGTTTGTCAGCAAATGCGTTCTTACCGAGGGTCTGGTGACGCTTTCCCGAATAGACCACCCGAAGCTGGGAGAGCAACTCACCCTCGACAGCTATCTCGACCTGCAGCACGTTGTCATAACGCCACGACGAAAATCCCGGCCCATGATCGATCTGGCGCTCAACAAGCGTGGATTGAAGCGGGACATCGCGCTCACCGTTCCGCATTTCCTCTCCATGCCGGCTGTGGTTCAACGCTCCAATCTCCTTGCGACACTGCCCCGCAGAATGGCTTTCATCTACGCAGACCATTTCCGCCTGAAGACCTATACGGTTCCCGTGCGCACACCCGAATTCCCGGTATTTCTCATCTGGCATGACACGCATGATGCCGACCCGGCCCACCGCTGGCTGCGCAATCACCTCATCGCTCTTTGCGAAAACCTCTAGCCCGCGCGCAAAGATCAGGCCCTGTTTCCGGCTGCAAGCGCATCGCTGCCAAACGTTTTATTCAGCTTCTGAATAATCATTCTCATCAAAATAAATTGGACCGGGAAAGCGCGTCTTACTAGCTAGATGGGCCTCACCGGGATTTTGATGACCATGTCCGACTATCAGACGATCATGTTTCGCCAGGAAGGGGCCAAGGCATTTCTGACCTTCAACCGGCCCGATGTTCTGAACGCGCTGAACAATCAGATGATCGCGGAGGCTCTGCATGCCGTCCGCAATCTCCCCTCCGGCACGCGTGTGCTGATATTGCGCGGCGCGGGCGACAAGGCTTTTGCCGCCGGAGCCGATCTGGAGGAGATGCAGCGGCGCACTCCCTGGAACGAGATCGACTTCGGTGCGCGGCGTGAGCTCGCCCGCAGGCTTGAAACGGCATCCTTTCCGACCCTTGCGGCAATCAATGGATATGCGCTTGGCGGCGGACTGGAACTGGCGCTTGCCTGCCATTTGAGGATCGCGAGCACCACGGCAAGGGTCGGCCTGCCCGAAACACGCATCGGCATCCTGCCCGCCAATGGCGGAACCGCGCGCCTGACACGGCTGATCGGCCGGGGGCGCGCCTTGCGGATGATCCTTCTGGCAGAGCATATCGATGCCGTTGAGGCCGAACGGCTGGGCATCGTCGATTGGGTAACAACGCCGGATGCATTCGACGAAGAGGTTTCGCGGATCGCCGACAAACTCGCAAAGCTTGCGCCAGTTTCCGCACGGGCGATTATAGACACCGTCTCGCGCAGCGCGGACATGACGGTCGACCACGCAATCGACTACGAACATCGCTGGTTCCAGATATGCCTCGGTTCCGCCGACAAGCAGGAAGGTGTCGACGCCTTTTTGCAAAAGCGAACGCCGAATTTCGGCAAGGCGGACAATAGCGATTGTTTCTGATTGAATCTCGGGAGGAGAACCTATGGAAAATCCGGAGCCGGCGCAGCACATTCTCGACCGGGCGCGGATGAAGGGAGCCCAGTTTTCCTGGGAGGACCCCTTTCGCATCGAAGACCTGCTGACACCGGAAGAGATCATGATCCGCGACACTGCGCGCAACTACGCGCAGGAAAAGCTGATGCCGCGTATCCTCGAATCGAACCGCAACGAGACCTTCGACATCGGGGTCATGCGCGAAATCGCCGACCTTGGCTTCCTCGGGGCAACCATCGAGGGTTTCGGGTGCGCAGGTATCAGCTACGTCGCCTATGGATTGGTCGCCCGCGAGTTCGAGCGCGTGGACACGAGCTTCCGCTCGGCGCTGGGCGTGCAGAGCACGCTCAGCATGCTGCCGATTTATCTCTACGGCTCGCAGGCGCAGCGCGAGAAATATCTGCCCGCCATGGCGCGCGCGGAAAAGCTGGGTTGCTTTGGTCTGACGGAACCCGATCACGGTTCCGATCCCGGAGGCATGCATTCCCGCGCCCGCAAGGTCGACGGTGGTTACCGCCTCACCGGCAACAAGACATGGATCACCCACGCCCCCATTGCCGACGTCATGATTGTCTGGGCGAAAGACGATGAGGGAACCGTCCGCGGCTTCATTCTGGAGCGTGGCATGGAAGGCCTTGGCACCAGCAAGATCGAAGGCAAGTTCTCCGTTCGCGCCTCTCCCACGGGGCAGATCCACATGGACAATGTCTTCGTTCCCGACGAGAATTTGTTGCCCGGCGCAAAAGGCATCGGGGCGCCGTTCGGCTGTCTGAACAACGCCCGTTTCGGCATTTGTTGGGGGGCGGTCGGTGCAGCTGAATTCTGCTGGCAGGCCTCGCGGCAATACGCGATGGACCGAAAGCAGTTTGGAAAACCGCTGGCCGCGAACCAGTTGATCCAGAAAAAACTCGCGGACATGCAGACCGAAATCACCCTCGCTCTGTTGTCATGCATCCATCTGAGCCGCCTGCGCGATGAAGGAAAGGCAAGCCCGGAAATGGTTTCCCTGCTCAAGAGAAATAATGCCGGCAAAGCTCTGGAGATAACGCGCATGGCCCGCGACATTCACGGCGGCAACGGCATCTCGGACGAATACCACGTCATCCGGCACCTGATGAACATGGAAACCGTCAACACCCTCGAAGGCACACACGACATCCACGCGCTCGTTCTTGGGCGCGCCCAGACCAATATCTCGTCATTCTAGGGCCGCGCCAATGACCTATGCAAATCCCGATCGCCGCGATACAATTAGCCGGCTTTTAAATCCGAGATCCATTGCCGTCATCGGCGCTTCCGCAGACTTCGGCAAGGTGAACGGGCGCCCGCTCAAGCACCTGATCGAAAAGGGCTATGCCGGGCACATCCTGCCGGTCAATCCCAAATATGAAGAGATCGCGGGCCTTGCCTGCTACCCAAGCGTCGAAGCGCTTCCTGAAGCGGCTGACCTCGCGATCATCGCCCTGCCTGCCGCTCATGTATGCGATTGCGTCGAGGACCTCGGCCGGAAGGGCATCCGGGCCGCGGTCATCTTCAGCTCCGGCTTTGGCGAGATGGGCGATGAAGGCAAGGCACTGGAAAAACGGCTGGCGGAAACCGCGAAGGCGGCGCGGGTCATCCTCCTTGGTCCCAACTGTCTTGGTTTCGTCAACGCGTTCGACAATGTCTACGCGACCTTCAGCCAGTATGCAGACGGTGAAACCGGCGCCGGACCGATCGCTTTCGTCACGCAATCAGGCGCTTTCGGCACGGCGATTGCAGCACTGGTGCGACAGAGGGAATTGGGTCTCGGTTATTTCCTGAACACCGGCAATCAGGCGGACTTGAGTTTTGCCGAGCTGATGATGGCGATTGTGGAGGACCCACGCATCAAGGTCGCCGCGGGCTATCTCGAAGGCATTACCGATGGCGATGCTCTGGTGCGTCTCGCGCGCAAGTGCCAGGAGCTCGGAAAGCCGCTGATTCTGACAAAGGTCGGCCGCATGTCCTCCGGTGCCCGTGCCGCAGCTTCCCACACCGGCGCACTCGCCGTGTCCGACGCAGTGTTCGACGCGGTGGCAAGGCAATACGGAGTTCTGCGCGCCCGCAACGAAGAACAGATGCTCGACATGCTGGAGGTGTTTTGCCAGCCGCGCCGCGCCTTCGGAAACGGACTTGGCATCGCCACCCAGTCCGGCGGCGCGGGCGTCATGATGGCGGACCGCGCCGAGGAGGTCGGCCTTAATGTGCCTGAACTGGGCGCGGCAACGCAGGCAAAGCTTGCCGCCGTCATGCCCGCATTCGGCGCAGCCGGCAATCCGGTGGATGTCACCGGCCAGTTCGTTGCCCGGCCTGAATTGCTGACGGAATCCGTCGTGAGCCTGCTCGATGATCCCGATATCGACGTCGCGATCGTCTGGCTGCAGCTGATGACGGCCCATGTCGAACCCTTGCTCGGTATTTTCCGCGAAATCCAGAAACGCACCACCAAGCCTTTTCTCGTTTGCTGGGTCGCCGCCCCCGATGCCGCCATCAGAGGGCTGCGCACGGCGGGCATTCCTGTTTACACGGCGGGGGAACGCGCCGTTGAAGCGGCCGCTGCGCTCGCGCGTTACGGAATGCAGAACAAGGCCGGCGAAGACGTCCCCATCCCCCTGGCGCCAGCCACCTGTCCCGGCGCCACCCACTCCGGCTTCACCCACTCCGGCATGCAGCCCACCGTGCAGGCATCGTCATGGCTGCGCGAAGCCGGCATTCCCATGGCACATGCCAGGCTCGCGGAAAACGAGGATCACGCGGTGGCCCTGTGGCGCGACAGCGCTCGTCCGGTAGCTCTGAAAATCGAATCCCCCGACATTCCTCACAAGACCGAGATCGACGGCGTCATCCTGAACATCGATGACGAGGCGGGCATCCGGTCCGGATATCGCGCATTGATCGAGCGGGCCCGCACTGCAATGCCCCAGGCCCGGCTGTCGGGGGTGCTCGTTCAGGAAATGGCGAGCGGGCATGTCGAGCTGGTAATCGGCGTGCAGCGCGATCCGGTCTTCGGCATGATCGTCATGGTTGGATTTGGCGGCATACTGGTGGAGGTTCTCAAGGATGTCACCTTCCGCCGCGCACCGTTTGATCAGAACGAGGCACGATCCATGCTGGACGACCTGCGCATGAGCAGGATTCTCGATGGCGTGCGCGGCAAGCCCGCTGTCGACCGCGAAGCGATATCCTTGTTGCTGTCGCGCCTGTCACACTGGGCGGCGGCGATGGAACCCCACCTCTCCGAGCTTGATCTCAATCCCGTTCTGGTGGGCGAAGCAGGCCCTTGCGTGGTCGATTGCGTCATGATTTTCGAGGCGTGACGCGATCCCCTCCCGGATCAGGCCGGAAGGGGTCGCAAGCGTCGTGCCGCATCGATTTGAACGCGCGGCACGGCGGCGAGCAGACCCCGCGTATAGTCATGCTGCGGATCGGTAAATACCTGTTCGGTCTCGGCCTCCTCGACGATCTGCCCCGCCCGCATGATAGCCACACGGTGGGCGAACTGACGCACGGTGCTCAGATCATGCGTGATGAAAAGGAACGACAGCTTGCGCTCCTCCTGAAGATCGGAAAGCAGATTGAGCACTTGCGCCCGCACCGAAACATCAAGCGCGGAAACCGCCTCATCGGCTACGATGAAATCCGGCTCGAGCGCCAATGCTCGGGCAATGGCGATACGCTGTCGCTGACCGCCGGAGAACTGGTGCGGATACCGGCTCGCATGATCGGGATCGAGGCCCACCCGCGCCAGAAGACTGCGGGCGCTTTCCCGCCGCTCCTCGGCATTGGCGAGATGGTGGATCGCAAGACCGTCGGTAATGGCATCCCCGATCCGTCTACGCGGGTTGAGCGAGGCGAACGGGTCCTGGAAAATTGTTTGCACCTGCCGCCGAAAGGCCAGAAGGTCCCTGCCCTCCAGTTCCGTGACCTCACGGCCCCGATAAAGGATATCGCCCGAAGTCGGCGCATCCAGCCGGGCAACGCAGCGTCCAAGCGTACTCTTGCCCGAACCGGATTCACCAATCAGGGCTGTGGTGGTGCCCGGCGCGATCTTCAGGCTCACGCCATCCACCGCGTGCAATGCCCGCCGCCGGCCGGGGAGCCATCCGCCACCGATGCGGAATGTCCGGCTGACATCGCGCAGTTCCAGGGCGGGAACATCACCCACCGGAGAAGCCGCTGGAGCGGCACCCGCTGGTATCGTCGCGGATTTTGGGGGCGCTGGCGCATCTGAGTGTCCCTCGTCCCCAAAGATTGCCGCCGTATCCACCGTCGGAAACTGCAATCCCGGAGTTCGCGGCAACTCCACATTCGGGGCGGCCGCGATAAGTGCGCGAGTATAGGGATGCTCTGCCTGCGTGAAGATCTTCTCGACGCGTCCCTGTTCGACCATCCGGCCGCGATAGAGCACGATGACCCGGTCGGCGATCTCGGCTACCACCCCGAGATCATGCGTGACGAACAGGACGGCGGAGCCGAGTTCCTTCTGCATGTCGAACAGGAGATCAAGAACCTGCGCCTGCACGGTCACGTCGAGCGCGGTGGTTGGCTCGTCGGCGATGATCAGCGAGGGATTGGCCGCGCAAGCGCATGCGATCATCACCCGCTGCCGCATGCCGCCCGACAACTCATGCGGATAGGCCCGCGCCCGCATATCCGCTTCGCGGATGCCGACACGCTCGAGCAGGGCAACAGCCCGGCTCCAGGCCTCCTGGCGCGTGATCGGGAAATGCAGCATGAGCACTTCCGCAATCTGCAATCCCACACGCATGCCGGGATTGAGCGCGGTCATCGGCTCCTGGAAAATCATCGCGATTTCCTTACCCCGCAACGCATTGAGGCGTTGCTCGGGAGCTGTGTGCAGCGGCTCCCCACGCAGATAAATTTCGCCGCTGCGTTCGGAGGTTTCCTCCAGAAGCCCCATCACCGCACGGCCGGTAACGGATTTGCCCGAACCGGATTCGCCGACGATGCAGACCACCTCGCCGGGCGCCACGTCGAAGCTAATGTCATCGACTGCAGTGAAGTTGCCGAACCGGACGGACAGGCCCTTGACGGAAAGGAGTGCGTTCCCGGTCATTTGCGCAGCTCCGGATTGAGAACGTCCTGGAGGAAATCGCCGACGATGTTGATTGCCAGCACCACGAAGAAAAGGGCAAGGCCAGGGAATACGGCAGGCCAGGGATTGACGAAGATGTAGTTCTTCAGCAGGCCCACCATCTGTCCCCAGGATGGTGTCGGAGGCTGAACACCCAAGCCAAGAAAGCTCAATCCGGCTTCAAGCAGCATTGCGAAGGAGAAGGTGACGGAAGCCTGCACGGCAATGATGGAAAGAAGATTGGGAAGAGCCTCATGCCGGATCAGCCACAACCGCCCCGCCCCGAGGGAACGCGCGGCCATGACATGCTCCCGCTCGCGAATGCTGCGGGTTATGTTGTAAACGACACGGGCAAATTGCGGACAATAGATCAGGCCGATTGTCACAATCAGTGTGGCCACATTGCCCCCC